>Ga0265293_10000829_pt1 | contig 71267 bp, 66 predicted proteins | sample Munlanlewell138R_FD_192505 | JGI IMG/M metagenome (GOLD analysis project Ga0265293, IMG submission 192505) | Leachate microbial communities from a municipal landfill in Southern Ontario, Canada - Leachate well 138R | ecosystem: Engineered > Solid waste > Landfill > Unclassified | place: Canada... | reverse complement strand
CACACCATCCGAATCGGCACCACATCCCAAAAAGCGTACCCTATAATGAACTCGTGCGGGCCCGGTCACCGGGCCCGCCAGCCATCACCAAGGAGACCCCTCACCCCCCTCACCAGCAGCATCAGAATTCAATAAAAACCAGGCCCGTACAAAAAGGGCGACTCATCGGAGGATCTGACATGCCCAAGCTGAACCCATCGCCGCTGCTGCGGCCACTGGCATCCCTGTTCATCGCGGTTTCCGCATCCGCCTACTGCGTGGGCGCGGCGGCAGCCAGCTACACCATGAACATCAACTACCTGTACCCATCGGACATCATGTCCAACGAGCAGGCGGCAGCACTCACACACTTCAAGGCGCTGGTCGAATCGGCCACCAACAATGATGTCGAAGTCAAGCTGTTTTCCAACCTGCAGCTGGGCTCCGAGGTCGAAACCACCAAGCAGCTCAAGGACGGCGTACTGGTCCAGTCGACACTGATCTCGTCGGGGGCCATGTCGTCGTTCTACAAGCCCTATCAGATCACGTCCACGCCATTCCTGTTCACGGATTACGCGACGGCCTGGACATTCTATGATTCGCAGTGGTTCGCCGACTTCATGAAACCCATGATCAAGGACAGGGGCATTCGTTACCTGGGCACGTTTGATGACGGCGGCGGCTTCGTGGCGTTCACCAACAACAAGCACCTGATCAAGACGCAGGACGATCTCAAGGGCCTGAACATCCGCGTCGAGCAGAATCCGGCGGCCGTCGAGATCATAAAATCGCTGGGGGCCAGCGCCACGCCGCTGGCCTGGGGCGAGGTGCAGACCGCCCTGGCCACCAACCTGGTCGACGGCCAGTACAACGCGCCGGGCACGAATGCGGCCTTCAAGCTGTGGGACGTCACCAAGTTCACCACACTGGCCGGGCTGGTCTACAACACGACCAGCTGGCTGGTGAGCGAGAAATGGTTCTCCAGCCTGCCCGACGACTACAAGGCGGCCATCGTGCACGCCGCCCGCGAATCGGTATTCCTGGGCCACGGGGTGTCGGCATTGGTGTCGCTGTACGGCTGGCAGCAATCCTGCCAGCACTTCGAGCAGTGCTACATCCTGCCCACGGCCGAGCGCGAAAAATGGAAGGCTGTTGCGCGACCGGCCTACAAAGAGTGGATCAGCGGCAGCTTCGGCATCCCGGCCGCTGATGTCGAGGCGTTCTGGGCCCAGGTCGATCAGGTGGCCAAAGAGATCGCCGAGGCCGAGGGCCCCTTCCTCGAATAGGCACACATAGCGCATCGCACACCGGTTTCCGTAGCCGGTCGCGATGCTTCACCATACCTGCGGCCGGTCACCCGGCCGCAGCGCACGGGACCTTCCCCATGCCATCTCCAGCCGTCCGCATCAGCGATGCCGCCAACCGTGTCGTGATTGTCCTGGCCGCGTTGCTGCTCACCGTCATCTTCGGCATCACCATTCTCGCAGCGGGCTACAAATACACGACAAACACCTCACTGACCTGGGCCATAGGCATCAACCAGGTCCTGCTGCCATGGGTGGCAGCCCTGAGCACCACGGTCGCCCTGAAATACGGCGAACACATCGCCATGTCCTTCCTGGTCGATCGGGTTCCGGCCCGCGTGGCTGCGTTGCTGCGCCACGTCAATTACGTGCTGGTGGGCCTGCTGGGGATCCTGCTGCTGGTCTACGGCTATGAATTCATGCTGTCGTCCGACCAGATGATCATGATCTCGAGCTCGCTGCAGATTTCCGGGCGCTGGCCTGCCGCTGCGCTACCGGTCACCGGCCTGGTCTATTGCATCCACTTGCTGGCCGGGCCACAACTGCTGGCCACGCATTCCATCGTCGAGGAACTCGAACGGGAGCTCACCCCATGACTGCAGCCCTGACCGCGTTCGCGGCGTTCCTCATCATCGGCGCCCCCATCGGCATCGTCATGATTTTCGGGGCACTCTCCGGGGTTCTTGGCCTGGGGGGCCTGAACCAGCTGATCATCCTCCCGTACCAGTTCTTTGCCGGGATCTCCGATTACGTCCTGATCGCCATCCCATTCTTCATCCTGACCGCCGAACTGATGAACCGCTCGCAGCTCACCAGCCGCCTGGTGGACTTCAGCAACAGTCTGTTCGGCACTGTTCCGGGCGCGCTGTCGCACATCAACGTCGTGGTCAGCATGCTGTTTGCGGGTATCACGGGCGCAGCGGTCACCGACGCCATTGCCATTGGCAAGACGCTGATCCCATCCATGAAGAAAGAAGGCTACAGCGCGGCCTACTGCGCTGCGGTCACGGCAAGCGGGTCGATCATCGGCCCTATCATTCCGCCCAGTATCGTGATGATCGTGTATGCCTCGTCGATGCAGAACGTGTCGGTCACCGCGCTGTTTGCGGCCGGCGTGATCCCGGGGCTGCTGATGGCACTGTCCCTGCTGGTGCTGAGCTTCTGGATCTCGGTGCGCAGGAACTACCCGCGCCATGATCCCATCCGCCTGCGCCGCATCCTGCAGACCGGCCTGCGGGCCGCGCCCACCATGGCCATTCCCATCGTCATCCTGGGCGGCATCCTGTTCGGCATCACGACCGTGACCGATGCCAGCGCCCTGGGTGCCCTGATGGCCCTGCTGCTGGGTACGGTCATCTACCGGACCCTGACGCTGCGCGACATCTGGGAATCCGTCGTTGCGACCATCTCGTTCTCGGGCGTGGTCTTCCTGCTGCTGGGCGCGGCCACCCTGCTGGGCTGGCTCATCACGCGCAGCGGCCTGGCGGCCGAGTCGGCCCACTTCATCGCCTCGCTCAGTTCGAACCGAACCATCGAGCTGTTCATCGTCGTGGCGTTCCTGATCGTGCTCGGGATGTTCATCGATGTCATTCCGGCGGTGGTGGTGGCCGGGCCGGTGCTGGTGCCCGCACTCATCACCCTGGGTTTCGACCCTTTGCACGTCGCCATGGTCATCATCCTGGCCCTGAACATCGGCAATCTGACCCCGCCGGTAGGCATGTCCCTGATGACGACGGCGCGCATCAGCAATGTGCCCTACGAACATGCCATCCGCGAAGTCATCCCCTTCATCTTCAGCCAGATCGTCATCGTGCTGCTGGTCTGTCTGCTGCCGGGCCTGGTGATGTGGCTGCCCAGGGTCCTGGGCATGTGACAGGCTGGCACAATACCCAAATCGAACTCGGGACGGAGCCCGCGCACCATGCTGCTTGAACACACCACCAAGGGCATTCCGCCCTACGCCTGCGTCGATGCACAAGCCATCGCCCACCAGCGCTGGAATCTCCTGCATGAGGATCTCGACCTCCCGGTCTGCGTCCTGGATCGCAGCGCCCTTGAAAACAACCTGGCATGGATGCAAAGCCTGGTCGACGACAAGGGGGCCCTGTTCGCCCCCCATGGCAAGACGACGATGAGCCCGGAACTGTTCCAGATGCAGATCAAGGCAGGCGCCTGGGCCATCACGCTGGCCACCGGGCATCAGGTCCGGGTGGCGCGGGCCTTCGGCATCCAGCGCATTTTCTACGCCAACCAGCTCGTGGGCGGGCCCCTGATTCGGTACATCATCCAGGAAATGCAGGCCGATCCCGGCTTCGAATTCATTTTCCTGGTCGATAACGAACAAAACATCCAGGCCATCGAAGCGCAGGCGCAGGCCATGGGCCTGGACAGGCGTCTGCAGGTGCTGGTCGAACTGGGCTATCCGGGCGGGCGCTGCGGCTGCCGTACGGCAGACGAAGCCCTGGCACTGGCGGCCCGCGTTGCCGCCAGCCCCGTCCTCGATCTGATCGGCATCGAGGGGTTCGAAGGCTATATCCACGCCGGCCCCGGCGAATCACAAGCCGCCCTGATCCGGGCATTTCTCCAGTCGATGGTCGATCTGATGCACGCGTGCCACGAGGCAGGCCATTTCGCGCCTGGCCAGACGCTGTTCTCGGTGGGCGGATCGGCCTTCTATGACCTGGTCTTCGATGAAACCGATGTGGGCACGCTGCCGGCCGGCACCCGGGTGCTCACGCGCAGCGGGTGCTACCTGACGCACGACGCAGGCCTGTATCAGCGGTACTTCAGCGAGATCATGGCCCGCAATCCGGCCATCGGCCAGCGCGGCCATGGTCTGTTGAATGCCCTCGAGGTCTGGGGCTATGTGCTGTCGCGCCCCGAGCGCGAAAGAATCATCGTCAATGCAGGCAAGCGCGACATCTCACCCGATGACCTGCCCGTGGTGCTGGGCATGGTGCGCTTCGGCGAGTCGGCGACAGGCCCGCTGCCCCTGCCCGGGCACAGCGTGGTCGACCTGAACGACCAGCACACCCACATCCGCTGCCCGGCCGATTCGCCCGTGCAGGCCGGGGATGCCATCCTGCTCGGCATGTCGCATCCCTGCCTGACCTTCGACAAATGGCGACGCATCCTGGTTCGAAACGATGCCCACGACATCGTGGGTGCGATATCGACCTGGTTCTGAGCATGACCCGCAGCCTGGCCCGACTCAGCCATGCGGTCGGATCGGGCCCAGCCGAGATCCTGTCGATGCGCCCCGGCGGCTTGTCTTCGCAGCAGCAGGCCCCGGCAGCGACTTGCCACAGGTCACCGGATCAGCGCCAGGCACATTTTCCTGCGATCGTCGTCTCGAATGGAATAACAGTAGGCGCTCCTGGAAGTCAGCACTGCCAGGCAGAAGTTCCTTTCATCCTGGTGCCTGACTGCATGGCAGTATGCCGATCGCCCCGTTGTGCGCGCCAGGCAGATGTTTTTCTTGTCCTGATTCTGAATCGCGTGGCAATCGGCCTCTGCAGCCAGGGCAAGTGACGTCAACAGACAGCCCCCGAGCACCCCTGTGGCCAAGGCTTTCATGGCGTTTTTCATTGGTCTGTGCACCCCCTGACGAGCATGAGATTTGAACGACATCCATATGCGGCATTGCTGCCGATATCCAACACTTCTTGCTGCAATGAATTGACATCCTCCCCTCCGTCTCGCTGATGCTCGGCACCCAAGGGTGCAAAGAAAGGGGATTCCTGCTGTGTTCAGCCCGACAGGGCTGGCTCACTTCGGTGGGTTCCTGAGTAAGCGCTTGCGGCGCAGCGCGGCTTCATGCCGCTTGAAACTGCCCAGCGGCGCGTAGAACGCGCGGTCCGAGAGCGTGGCACACGCTGCGCTCGCCGCCGGCCTTGCCGCCGGCGTACGGGCCACTGCACGACAGGATTTTCGCGCTGTATACCGCTAACGGTCATATAGCGCGAACTGATTGCCGTCAGCTTCCTCGTCACGCTAGGGGGTCATATCGGTGCCGAGGATGTCCATCCATAACCTACCCAAACAACATCGTTCATACGCCCTCAGAAAACATCTGATGCATGATCGGTCATTGGGCCACCGCTGACAACCTCAGCATTGCAGGCGCAGGCGACAGGCGTCAATGGCAGATTTGATCTCCTGTGCCATCATCTGCCTGATCGGAGCGCGCTCAAACCGCTCGCCCAATGAACTTGCCTGCAGCAACATCCGGTCGATAGCCTCTTTCGCCCGTTTCGTCGGGACGCCACCTTCCTTCGCCAAGCGCAACAGATGCCGACGTTCGATGGCAGCACCTTCACCGCAAACGTCCAGGTGGTGCTGGCCCATCGGGCCTTCGCTGAAGGTCAGATCGAATGCCGGCGCCAGACGCCAGCGCCGGTCACGCCCGAGACGCCAGGCGAAGTTCTTGGGGTGGTCATCACGATTGCGGAACAGCACATTGAAGACTGCTCGCGTGTAGGCTTTCTCGACTTCGCGTTCGTCTCGTGTCAAAAAGCGGGTAGCCCGCAGAAGGGCAGTGTAGTCGGTTGCGCCAGGTAATCGGAAATCCACCTGCAGCAATCCAGCCAGACTCTGCATCGGGACACGTTGCCCACCCTCCCGGTCGAAGCGCGCGACGCCGAAGGCGGCCAGTTCAGGACCAAGGTCGAACCAGCGGCTTTCGGGTACATCCAGTCCGCAATCACGAGCCAGCTCGGCATAGAGCTGCTCGATGGCACAGACTTCCTTGTGTTCGTTCCGCGCCGGAAACTTGACCAACCAGGGACTGCCGGGCGCATCCGAGCGAGTGCTGACGTGACCCGTCGCGACGTCGTACTGCACCAACGCCTTGGGTCGGGCCCCTTGGGGCGAACCGCCGGTGAGCGCGAGTTCACGCAGGGTGGCACCCGCCTCGCCCGCAAGCGCCAGCCGGCTTTGCTCGGCCAGCGCCAGCAAGGACCAGTCGGGCTCCTGTACACCGGCCTCGCTTGCCGGAACGAAGCGTAACGCGCCCATGGCGCGCTCACCAATGAAGGCCAGCCGGTCCAGCGGCCGGGGATGACGCAAGCCCTGTTGACGGAACAGGCGATCCATCAGCAGCAAACCCCAGCCGTCAGGCAGGCTGTCGGCGATCAAGCCAGGGAGTCGATGCAAATGGGCCGGAAAACTTCCGTAGGCATCTGCACGCAGCTTGAGGTGCAAGGGTGACAGTTCCAGATCCTGATCCAGGGCTTCGGGGGAATATTCGAAGAGCAGGGATTGACCGTCATCAGCCAGGCGCCCCAAGGGCCAGTCTTCTCCCCAGCCGCAATAATGCACAGTAAGCAACTTCATGATGTTTTCCTGCGCGGCGCACGCTGGCGTCGGCGGGCAAGCTCAGCCTGCTCCATCTGGGCGATGGATTGCCGTTTGAGTACGAATAGATCGTCCAGCTCCCCCTGCAACCCAAGCGCCTGCGTGACGCGGATCAGTGTTTCCAGCGAGCACTGCCCGTCAGTTTCGAGTTTGCGCAACGCCCCCAACGACAGCCCGGCCATTTGCGCCAGTTCGCGCTGCGTAAGCGACTGGGCAAGCCGCTGCTCGCGTAAACGAGTACCCAAGGCCTGTAGAATTTCTGTGAAAGTTGCGAGATTAAAAGTCGATTCCATAACTCTTAATGACATGAGCACTATTTAAGTGACATTGTAATGCTCTTTATCTGCTCTTGAAAATAAGTGACTGGGATAGCGGACGCGAGCGATCAGGCAGTGACCATCGTATCGTTACGTCAACTTTCGTGAGTCGGGGGTGCTGCGGCCATGTGTCGACAGGCAACCGCCAGACACAAGCACGGTTTGTCTGTGAAGTGAGCGATGCAGCAAGGTCGCCAGCAGCAGGAATCCTCTTCCTTTGCGCCTTTGCGTGCCGAGCATCAGCAAGAGAGAGAAGAAGATGTCGAACAAAAGATGATCGCGTAGACGGTTGGCCCAAAAAAAGGCGCCCCCGAGAACGTCAGGTACGATGTGGTCGATGACTTTGGCAGGCTGATGGAAATCGTGAAGTAGCCCTTCACCGATGCAATGCAGATGCAATTTGCAGAGACGTTTCGAGGTGCGCAATTGCGCCGCATGCGCCATCCTGCACACATGACGGACAACGAGGATGCGCGTGATGCCCTACACAACTGACGCCGAGCGCTGGCAGGCCGTGCAGCAGCGCGACACGCGCGCTGTGGGTGCCTTCTGGTATGCAGTGAAATCAACCGGCATTTATTGCCGCCCGGGCTGCCCTGCCCGCCTTCCGGCGCGTCACAACGTGGTGTTCCATGCCACGCCCGAAGCCGCAGAACTTGCGGGCTATCGCGCGTGCCTGCGTTGCCACCCCAAGGCGCCTGCGGCCAGGCACACCACGGCGGTCGTGCGTGCCTGCCGCCTGATCGAGCGCGCCGATACGGCACCAGCGCTGTCCGAACTCGCCGATGCAGTCGGGCTGAGCCGCTCGCACTTTCATCGTGTCTTCAAAGCCGAAACGGGTGTAACGCCGCACCAATACGCTGTTGCATGCCGGGCGGCCCGCGTGCGCAACGCCCTACGCGACAGCGCCAACGTGACCACAGCGATCCACGATAGTGGTTTCAGCTCCAGTGGCCGATTCTACGCCGCTTCGACAGCGCTGCTGGGCATGACACCACATGCATTTCGGGCAGGCGGCACGGGCGAGACCATCCGTTTTGGCGTGGGCGCATGCGCGCTTGGCGCAATTCTGGTGGCTGCGACCGCGCGCGGCGTGTGCGCCCTGTGGCTGGGTGATGATCCGGATGCGTTGGTGCGTGAACTGCAGGATCGCTTCTGCAGTGCGCACCTGGTGGGCGGCGACCCGGAATTCGAGCACTGGATGGCGCTTGCCGTCGCTTCGGTGGAATCGCCGTGCATGGGCCAGGACTTGCCACTTGACGTGCGCGGCACCGCCTTTCAGCAACGCACCTGGCAAACGCTGCGCACGATCCCTTTCGGTGCCACGGCAAGCTACGCCGAGGTCGCTGCACGGCTCGGCATGCCGCGTGCGACGCGGGCTGTCGCCAACGCCTGCGGCGCGAACCCCGTGGCCGTGGTCATCCCCTGCCACCGCGTAGTACGCCGCGACGGCGCGCCCGGGGGCTACCGCTGGGGCGTGGCACGCAAGCAGGCGCTGCTCGCACGCGAGCAGCCGGCGGACGATTCCGCCGAGCTTCCACAGCACCTTGATCGCACCTCATCGTGAAGCATACCCATCTGGTAACGACGGCCGGGCGACCGGGAACTGCACTGCTGTGCGTGCTGCTCGTGGCGCCCTTCATGGCACAGATCGACGCAACCATCGTGAACGTCACGATTCCGTCCATCCAGGCGGAGTTCAGGGCCAGCAGCGCGGTGCTGCAATGGGTGGTGGACGGATATCTCGTGCCGTTTGCGGTATTGCTGGTCACGTGCGCGCGGCTCGGGCGCATTCATGGTTACCGGCGTATCTACATTCTGGGGTGCACGGTGTTCGGGCTGGCATCGCTGGCGAGCACGCTGGCGCCGAATGGCCCGGTGCTGATCGCCGCGCGGGTGGCGCAAGGGGTCGGTGCCGCGCTCATGTACCCGCAGGCACTCACCGGGATTCAGCTGAATTTCGAGGGCAAGGCACGCACCCACGCGGTGGCGCTGCTGGCGATGGCACAGTCGGTCGGCGCCGTAGGCGGGCAAATCCTGGGCGGCGTGCTGGTGGCGTACGACCTTGCGGGTATCGGCTGGCGCGCGATCTTCATCATCAACGCCCCGATCTGTCTGGCCGCGACCCTAGGGGCGTGGCGCTACCTCCCGGATGCGCAGCGCCAGAGCGCGCCCCAGACGCTCGACGCCGTGGGGGTGGGGCTGTTGTCGATCAGCTTGCTGCTCCTGGTGCTACCCCTCTCGCTTGGCCACAGTGCGGGTTGGCCGCCACTTGCGTGGCTGGCGCTGGCGGCGTGCATCCCTGCATTTGCGCTCTTCCTGCGCAGCCAGGCGCGTGGCCGCAATGCAGCCCCCTTGGTCGATCTGGCATTGCTGCGCCGCCCGACGGTGTATTTTGGTGTGCTGGCGTTACTGGTGACCAGCGGCACTTATTACGCGCTGCTGTTCACGCTGGCGCAGTACCTGCAACGCGGCGCCGGGCGCAGCGCATTGTTCTCCGGCCTCATTCTTGTACCGTGGGTGGCGGCGTTCGGCCTGGCAGCGCACTTGATGCGCCTGGCGACGCCACCCCTGGCACCGCGACTGCCATTGATTGGCTGTATCGTGCTGGCGCTGGCATATGCAGCACTGGGTGTGAGTCTCACGTTCGCGCCCGGGGCCGACGCGTTGCTGGCCGCCCTGCTGGCGCTGGGCGGACTTGGGTTGGGGCTCAATTTCAGCGCGCTGATCGTGTATTTGACCAACGCAACGCCCGTCGCCCAGGCCGCCGACATGAGCGGGCTCATCACCACGACGGCGCCGGTGGGTGGTGCCGTGGGCGTGGCGACGCTGGGGTCCTTCTACCTGGCACAAATGGGGGTGGGCGCAGTCCCGGCATTTGCCTGGACTTGTGCTCTCATGGCGGTCGCTGCGGCGGGCGCGGCGCTGCTGGCACATGCGTCCACACGCAGGCCATGACAGTCGGACCACGATTCCCGATCATCGTCATCGCACGGCTCGTCTGCGTCTGAAACTGAATCTGCCGCTGCAACGCGCCTGGGCGCCACGGTTCATTACCTGCAAACAGGGGTATGTGCTCATGCACCTTTGGGCAACAATTCAGCTTGACCGAAAATATTTCAATTCGACGACGGAGACTTTGGTATGAAGCACGTGCTTGGCAGTCTGGCGCCTTTGGCATTGGCGGGCCTTCTGGCAGGTTGTTCCACGGTGCAGACATCGCATGATTCAACGACAGCGGAAGCCGAATCGCGTAGTTCCGGTTTCATGAATCTTGTCACGAACGATGATATCGAAGTCAAAAACGCCAAGGCGTTCGCCGGCATTCAGGATGTGGTGATCGGCGGCTTCAAGGTGGGTTTCAATGAAAGCAAGACGGTCACAGGTTCGTCCAGGCTGGTGGGTGGCAGAACCACAGGCGAAATGAAACTGGAAGGTATCGATGGTGCAACCTTGCAGCGCATTACCGACCAGGCCTATGAAGACTTTGTAAACCGACTTGAAGCCAGTGGCTACAGAATCCTGCCGCGCGAAACCTTCACCTCACACCCCTTGTACGCCAAGCTCAGCGAGCACGACTTTCCATTCCGTGACGACAATTCATCGCTGTTTTCCTCATATGGTGTGGGCAACTACTACATCCCGACCACAATGGGCAGCAAACAGGTGTTTTTCCCCGACGAGGTCCCACAGTCCAAATCCAGCGACCTGAGTGCAATGTTCAAAAGCACCCCTGGTCAAGGTCTGTCTGCCATAGGCCTGACAGGCACCCTCCAGGAGTTCAGCGAGAAAACCAAAGTGCCCCTGATCAACGTCACCTATCTGGTCGATTTCGCTGCAGGCAGCAGCGCCGGGTTTTCAATGCAGCAGCTCAAGCTTGGGCAACTGATGTCGGTGGATTATGGCGTGCTGGGTCTCACCACGGGTTACGGTGGCACGTTCAGCAGCAACAACGGCAAGCTTGCACTGGGCCAACCAGTGCCATCCGACAAGCCCTTTGCCACCATGGAAGACGAAACGTCCACCGGTTCGCAGGTAGCCGAAGGCGCTTTCAACCTGCTGTTCAAGGGCGGCATACTGGGCGCGGCCGGTGTAGGTGGCGATCATACCCGTACCTACGTATTTCGCACCGAACCTGAAAAATTTGCGGCGGCTGCGCTCGATGTGCTGGACAAGACAAACGAGCTGATGGTAAGCAAGCTGGCGCAATTGCACTGAGCCGGTGGCCATCGTCCACCTGTGCGCCCGCCCGGGCTTGCCTCATGAGGCGGGTCCAGGGCTGCCGCCCTGGGCACGTGGCCAGGGCGCCTAGCGTTGGGCGTATTTTCTGCGCACGACGCCCAGACCCACCAGGGAAACCACGGCGATGGCCATGGTAAAACACCATGATGGTACCCAGAACGGCAATGACGAAGATCATGGTGGGTACGGCAGGCGTCGAGATCATCAGGCGAAACAGGGGCCACGCCAGAATCAATGCCCCGAATGCAGCATACGTCATCAACCCGCCCCAGGCGCCGACCATGTCATGGCTGGGCGCGAGCGCCATGATCAAGGTACCCGCCATCATGAGCATCAGGGTCAGGCTCAGGGCTGCCCGGCGGCCCTTGCGGTCTGAATGGCTACCCAGTACCAGACCGCCCAGGGGGCGAATGACATAAGAAATGACGAAAGTGGCAAAGGTGAGGATGAGCGCGAAACCCGGGTCGGATTCGGGAAAGAAGACCCGCGCAATCACCGGAGCGAAAGAGGCATAGACAATGATATCGAACCATTCCAGCGTGGCGCCGATGGATGACGAAACAACGGCCTTGTATGCCGCCTGCACCTGGGCTGCCGTGACCTGATCCGGTGCGCTCATCGGTCTGTGTATGTTCGCCGCTCCTGATGGATATCTGTTGGAATTTGATCAGGCCGCAGCGTGCGGCTGGATCATGTCGTGGCGTGTGGGCGGAGCATGTCCCGGTGTGCGGGCAAATTCAGCTCGGCGATGCCCTGGGCGTTGATGGTGGCGTGGACCACGGCTTGTGCCATGACAATGGCGGCAATGGTTCCGAGCGCCGTGATGTCGGCGTCGTGGCCGCTTTCCCGGCCTGTTGAAACGGCGAAAATGGTGTCGCCGTCCCACATGGTATGGATGGGGTTGATTGTGCGCGCAAAACCATCGTGCGCCATGGCCGCGATTTTCCTGAGTTGCGCCTTGTTCAGGGATACATTGGTGGCAATGGCACCAATCGTGGTATTGGATGACTGAAGATTGCCGACCCGATAGCCCTGCATGATGGCCTGTGCCGTGCTGCGAAAACCCCGGCCATCTGGCGTACGGGCGCCGGCGAGAATCGTCGGCGAATCGGGCGCCTGGATATCCCCGACCGCGTTCACCGCCACGACGGCCCCCACCACGATGTTCGTACCTGGCACCGTGTGGCTGGCAGTGCCCAGACCCGCTTTCATGGCATGCGCCATGCCGAACATCTTGCCTACGGTTGCACCCGCGCCTGCGCCAATATTGCCTTGTGGCGACGGGGCCGCCGTGGCGGCCTGACAGGCCAGATACCCCGCCTGTGCGTCAGGACGCACGGCAAAATCCCCGACTTCCAGATCCATGAGAACCGCAGCAGGCACGATGGGAATGACGCCATTTCCGAGTGCGAACCCAGCCTTGTTTTCTTCGAGGTACTGCATCACGCCCTGCGCTGCTGCCAACCCATAGGCGCTGCCGCCCGACAGGACAATGGCGTGGACCTCCTGGACGAAATTCACCGGATCCAGCAGATCTGTTTCCCGTGTTCCGGGTGCTGCGCCACGCACATCGACGCTTGCACATGCACTGTCTTCAAACAGGAGCACCGAACACCCCGTCGGGCGGGCAGACAATGTGCAATGCCCCAGTCGGATCCCGGGCACATCCGTTATGCAGGTCTTTGCCCATTCTGTCACGGGAGTGCCTTGGCATGCTTCATGATCGTTGCTGGTGTGATGACTGCTCAGCGCAGCATGACTGCTCTTCGCAGCAGGTTCATTCCTGGTGTCATGTCCATTCTTCATGTGCGTTGCAAGCCTGTCTATATTGGAATACCCGGGTTCAACGGACAATACCCAGGTTCAACGGACAATCACCCGTCCGTTCAAGGGCTGAATCGGCCGATTGGTGTCCTGGCCCATGACGCTGCGAAAGGTCTCGATCTGCTGCGACGAGGCCTGCACCGGATTCTCCAGCACCAGCCAGCGCACGCCTTCCGAACAGGGCGGCGTCGTCAGGGATCCGGAGAAACGGTAGTGATCCAGTCTGGCAGGCAGCAGGCTGGACGGTAGAACCTTGATCTGCATGGGCTGGGTGACCCCTGCGTCGACGGGCATGTGGGACCACAGGCGCATCAGACCCAGATGGGGGGCACCTTCCTCGAACAGGACACCGAGCACAGCCAGATCGCCGTTGTCATTGGCATGAACCAGGTGCGCTTCAAACGGATATTGCCGGCCGTTGATGGTGTGTTCGGCGGGCGCATGAAAGTGCATCTGGACCAGCGCGAAACTTTCACCATCAAGAATCAGATCATTGCCTCGTTCAAAATCCACCTGAATCGTGTGGCCATTATTCGTGATCCGTGCGCCTGGACCTGCATCATATTGCAGGCTCAGGGGCGCCATGCTGGCGGGCAACGCATTGTGGATATCCACCGGAGACTGATTGCGACCTGTATCGCAAACGCCAAACTCCGGACTCAATGCCCCCCAATGCGAGGGCCCTGCATCCCCTTCATAGCCCCATGAGGCCGCCAGGACCGGCGTAGCCAGCCCGACCCATATCCACAGCAAAAGCAGTGCACGCATATCGAGTCTCCCAGGGAACACGCGGCAACGCACAAAGAGTGTTGAATGTTCATTAATATTCATTCGGCGCCTGCCCCCCAGGCTCCGCAGGGACACCATGGCGCTGGCCACAAGGTAGCGGCCCGGGATGAATGATACAGGAGGCTCAGCGCACCGAGAATGGCCGGATCATCCCGAGGTCGAAGTGCGGCTTGCCTGTTTTGGGGTCGGGTACAAAGCAGATCGCAAAATAATCGGCCGGCTCCAGATCCAGAACGGCCCAGTTGGTCCCGCCGGGCCCCATGGGTGCCACCCCCGCCATTGCCGTGAACGGAGCCGATCCGGCAAGGGTGCCCAGCGAATCCGGAGGGGTGTTCCTCAGGATTTCAGCGACCTGTGCGAACGTGACCCCTCGTGCAATGCGATTCAGTGCGAGTTCGTGCAACTGCCTGCCCGTGTCAATGACCTTCCACAGCTGCCGTCCCGCAGGCATTGTTTGCGGCATCCCTGCAAACGAGAAATCGATCATGTCGATCGCCACGGCGGCGCTGGGCTGCGGGCGTCCCGATGCGGCCGGGGTCACCATCAACGGTGACAGCATGTCCATCTTGTAATGAGGCAGGCCACTGGCCCCCGGTATGATGCAGATCACGACATGCTGACCGGCGGCCAGATCCACAATGACTGTGGATTCCTGGTCGTGATCTATCGAGCCTGGCCCTCCCACAGAAGATGAGACCGAGAACAGGGCACCCACATCGCCATTGCGCGCGATGTCCATGAATTCAGCCAGGGTCTTTCCGGGATTCAGACGCATGAGCATGGCGTGGTGCGCTGCAGAACCCCTGTTTTTCAATGTGATTTCCGTATGCCCTGCAGCGATCCGGCTCGGGAGTTCAAAGCGGAAATCTTCGGCCACGATATCAAGTTTCGGGTACCTGCCGGCCCCCTTCCGGATCGGGCTCGCAGCATGGACAGGCAGTACTGCCGCAAGCCCGGCCAGGCCCAGCCAGGCCAGGATGGCGCGACGCGCGCAATGCGGTTGCTCGCCCCCTGTCTGCGGGCATCGCGGGATGGTGTCCGGTACGGCGACTGCACGAGAAGACAGGCGGCAGGGACCGGACCGGCGGCAGGAACAGGCCGCCGGGCAGCGACGGGACAATGCACTGAATGACGATTCCATAGAGCCTCCAGGGCCCCGTCGTCCTTTCGGCGAGGTCTATGGAGTTACTTTAATCTTCAAGATCAGGCCGTCAAGCCAGTACAAACCCGTAGCCAAAGACATGGATCGGGATGGACATGCCTGCGTGGCTCACCCCAGGCCGAAAGGCGCCGGGGTCATCCTGAGAATCTGGGCAAACAGCTGTTCGTACTCTTGCGTGGGTGCCTCGGCCCTGGTCATCGTGTCCTGGTTGGCCTCGAAGGCCGCATCGAGCTCTTTCCAGTCGTCCTGCGTGAAATGGCGCTCGGCCAGGGGCAGGATTTCGTCTTCTTCCTGTTGCATGTGCGTCAGGTACAGCCGCACGTAGCGTTCGAAGCTGCGCACGAACGTGCCCTGACGCGAAGCGCCTATCATCTCCCAGGCGACCAGCTCGATGAGCAGCTGGGGCACGACTTTTTCGGTGAATTCGTGGTCGTGATCGAGCCGCATCACGATCGCCGACGCATCCGGCACCGCGCGCACGATGCGTGGAAACAGCAACTGCGTTTCCTTCGGATGATGCAGGCGTTCCGGAAATTCGTCGATGTACAGCAGCATGGCGCGCAAGGACCGGAAAAACGCCTCTGCGTCGTGACCAGGCCCCTGCTGGACCAGCATCAGGGCCGAGCGCAACATGACCGACAGGGATTTATGTTCGTTGCGTATGATCGTCAGACTGCTGTAGGTCGCCATGGTCGTCTTGCCTCTTTGGTTGATGGGTCGGGCCTCGATGATGCACTACCGAACCCTGGGCAGCCTGCAGCCCGGCCCAAGGACAGCAGATGCTGCAGCCTTGGCTGCCAACTGCAGATGCTGATGATACCGGTCTTCGGCCCCGAGCGGGGAAACTGGCCCGATCGGGCCCTGGCCCGGTGCGCGGCAAACCGCGCCCGCGCGGGGCGGCGAGGATGCCAGGTTCAGGCCTGGCAACTGGCCCAGAGCGTCTCGAAAAGCATCTTCTGCAGGCCCGCAAATTCGGCACTCTGGACGATCATCGCAAAGTTTTCTTTCTTCGAGGAGATATACGCCACCTTGTCATCATAGACATAGCTGGTCATGGTGAAGGGGGCACCATGGCGCGACATGCGCACTTCGCGCAGTTCTTGTGCAGATGAAGGCCATATCAGTTCGATTTCTTCGCTCTCGCTGCGGATCACGTTCAGCCAGATGCCGGCTTCGATACGCCTTTTTATATGGTCGCGCATGAAATCCTTGCCCGGCACATTGAGCAGCTCGGCCATGGACAGAATGCCGTGCAGCGTTCTGGAACGGCAGGTGAGGCTGTCATTCATGACATTGACGATGCCCTCCACGCCGGAATAGTAGCGAATGCGCGGTTTGGTCAGCGAATCACTGTAGAGCGCCTGGAGGTCCGGCAGGATCGATTCCACACCATGCACGGCATTTTGCGCCTTGCCGAGCAGCGTATTGGGGTTCTCGGCCACGACATAGGTCTTGCCCGACTTCTCGATCTGGTTCAACAGCCCGTCTCGTACCAGTGCGTTCAGGATCTCGTAGGCATTGGTGCGGCCTACGCCGGCCCTCTTTGCAACCTGTGCAACAGTGGCTTCACCATGCGCGAGGGCCGCCAGGTAGAAACGCGCCCGTGAGCCACTCAGGCCCACCTGTTCAAGAATGCTGTCAACGTTCACCATATCCACCAAGATCTGTCAGGAAATTTCGACAACATGGATTATGTCAGGAAAATCCGACCGTAATGAACCGGTAGGCGTAAGTGTTAATACCTATAAAAACATATAATTTCATACAGTAGCATGGCTGATGCACGCTTTGAAGATACGTCCGAATACACCGACAACTGCAGTCCACGCATCTCGCAAAACCTTCTCGAGTTATCCTGGAGCACCCGCATGCACACCAAAACACGACTCCGCACCCTCAGTGCCCTGATTCTTGCATCCGGCATGATGGCCATGGCGCAAGGCGCACAGGCCCAAGACCCGCTGAAGCTCGGCTTGATTTCGTTCTACTCCGGCCCGGTCTCGGGCCCTGTCGGCATCCCGTCACGCAATGGCGCCGACCTGATCATCGAAGCGATCAACAACGGCACCCTGCCCGCGCCCTACACTGCAGCCGGCATTGGCGGGCGCCAGATCGAAACCGTCTACGTCGACGAGGCCGTAGACCCGGTGGCCGAATACCGCAATGCGGTGTTGCGTCAGGGCGTGGATGCCGTCGTCGGCTACGCCTCGTCGGGCTCGTGCCTTGCAGTGGCCCCGGTGGCCGAAGAACTGAAGACGCTCACGTTGTTCTACTACTGCGGCACGGTGCGCACCTTCGAGGAAGGCCCCAAGGAATACGTCTTCCGCACCATGAACACGCAAGACGTCGAGAACATCGCGGCAGCCCGCTATGTGCTCGCCACCCGGGATGACGTCAACACCATTTCAGGCATCAATCAGAACTACGGCTGGGGCCAGGAATCATGGCGGGATTTCTCCAAGTCACTGCAGCAGCTCAAGCCCGAAGTCGAAATCAAGTCCGAACTCTTCCCGAAATTCCTGGCCGGCCAATATGGTGCCGAAGTCACTGCCTTGTCGCGCAACAAGGCCGATCTCATCCATTCCAGCTTCTGGGGGGGTGACCTCGATGCGCTGATCCTTCAAGCGGCCCCGCGCGGCCTGTTCAAGAGCCAGACCGGTCTCCTGACCACGGGGGGCACGGCACTGAACACACTGGCCAAACAGATCCCCGACGGCACCATCATCGGGGTGCGCGGCAACGGCGGCATCCTGGCGCCCGATTCCGACTTCAACGACTGGTTCCGCGCCGAGTACGAGAAAAAATACGGCGAGCAGCCCACCTTCCCCGCCTACTACATGGCGCAGTCGGTCCTTGCGCTCAAGGCGGCGGCCGACAAGGCGGCCGCCGAGTCCGGCAGCAGCGCGCCCGACATGGAACAGATCCGCGCTGCGCTCAAGGGCATCGAGTACGACACCCCGGCCGGAAAGGTGAGCCTGAATCGTCACAATGGCCACCAGGCAGCCACCGAGCTGGCGTATGGCACCTTCAAGCTGGTCGATGGCAAGCCCACCCTGGAAAACGTCATCCGCTACCAGCCCAACTGCGTCATTGCGCCCGAAGGGGCCAAGAGCCTCGACTGGATCGAGGCCGGCTTCCCTGGCGCGCAGTGTGACTGATCCGGCAGCCTGCACAATCCCCCCGGATGCCCGCGGGCGCCCTGGGGGATCCCGTCACAATCTGCATTCCGATCCCAGAAGATGATGACCTTTCTCGCCATCGTCATCGATGGCTTCATCTATGCCTCCTGGCTGTTCATCATTGCCGCCGGCCTGTCGCTGATCTACGGCGTGATGCGCATCCTGAACATGGCTCACGGCAGTTTTTACGCCATCGGCGCCTATACCGTTGCCTCGCTGGCCGGATGGTACTGGTCCGCAGGTCTGCCCCCGTATGGCGGCATTGTCCTGATGTTCGTCATTGCCCTCGCCGTCGGCGCGCTGGTGGGCTTTGTCATCGAGCGCGGGGTACTGCGCTTTCTAATGGATCGTGACCAGATCGTCATGGTGCTCGTGACCTTCGGCCTGTTGCTGATGTTCGAGGACATCATCAAACTCATGTGGGGTGTCCAGTCCTATTACGCCCCCGAACCCTACTCGCTGTTCGGCAGTACCGACGTCGGCGACCTGGTGTTCGTCAACTACGATCTCGCCATGGTCGGCGTCGCGGCATTGGTGGCATTCCTGCTCTGGTTCGGCCTGAACCGCACACGCCAGGGCAAGCTCCTGAGGGCCGTCATCCACGATCGTGAACTCGCCATCACGATGGGCATCAATGTCCGCCGGCTCTTCGTCATCACATTTTCGGTCGGGGCGGCGCTCGGCACCCTGGCTGGCGGGCTGGTCGCCCCGGCCATTGCGGTGACCCCGGGCATCGGCATCGAAATCATCGTGCTGGCCTTTGCCGTGGTGGTGACCGGGGGGCTGGGCAGCATCCAGGGCGCGCTGGTCGGGTCGATCCTGATCGGCCTGGCGCGGGCGGCAGCGGTCAACCTGTATCCCGAACTCGAACTCTTCGTGATCTACGGCGTCATGGCGCTGGTGCTCATTTTCAAGCCTCGCGGCCTTTTCGCGCTCGCCAGCACGAGGAAAATCTGATGCGGCAAATCGACTACAGCTTCATCGCCATCGTGCTGGCCGCCCTGCTGCTGGCCCTCGGCGCTGTGGTATTCCCGTTGTGGCTGCTGTCCACCATCGTGAACATCATTGCCAAGGCGCTCGTCGTGATTGGCGTCATTCTCCTCATGCGCGGCGGGCTGGTGTCATTCGGGCAAGGCCTGTACTACTGCATCGGCGGCTATGTCGTAGGCCTCGGAGGGCAGTTGCTGGGCATCACGGACATCGTGCTGCTGCTGGTCTTCGCCGCCATCATCGGCATCGTCAGCGGCGCCGTCATCGGCCTGCTCATGAGCCGATTCCGGGAGATCTTCTTCGCCATGTTCAGCCTGGCGATTGCCATGATTCTCTACGGCATGCTTTCGCAGTCTCAGGCTCTGGGCAGCACCGACGGTTTCAATGTGGCCCGCGTCACCGCGCTGGGCATCGAGCTGACCGCGGGGCAGGCGAGCCTGCTGATCTACCTGGTGGCTTGCGCCCTGGCGGCGATTCTCTCGATTCTCACCCACATCTACTACAAATCAGAAGTCGGTTTCGCCTGCCTGGCGGCCGGGGAAAACGAAGTCCGGCTTCAATATCTGGGGGCGACCCCGAACCGCATCTTCTACGGCACCTACATCATCGCTGCAACCCTGGCGGCCCTGGGCGGCGCACTGACAGCGATCAACTACGGTCACGTGGGGCCCAACATGACGTACTGGACGCAATCCGGGGAATTCATCTTCATCGCGCTCCTCGGGGGATCCGGCAGCGTCATGGCCGCGTTCGTGGGTTCCACCCTCTTCGAGTTCGTACGCACCTATGCCCTCGAATTCGCACCCGATGCCTGGCAGTTGATCCTGGGCACGGTACTGGTACTGATCATCTTTTTCCTGCCCGATGGCCTGTGGTCGCTCATCCAACCCGCCCGGTCATCGGCCCGAATCAAGCGCCGCGGCAAGGCACCGTCATGACGCAGAAAACGATCCTCGAGGTCCGTGACCTGAACAAGGCCTTTGGCGCCGTCGTCGCGGCAGCCGATATCAACATCGAAGTCACCGAAGGCGAGATCATCGCCATCATCGGCGCCAACGGGGCCGGCAAGACGACCTTCGTCAACATGGTGACGGGTTACCTCACACCCACCACCGGCACGATCCGCTTCCTGGGGCAGGACATCACCGGGCGGGCACCCGCTGCGGTGTGCAAGGCGGGGCTGACGCGCTCCTTCCAGGTCGCGCAACTCTTTCCGGGGCTCACCGTCATGGAAAACATGCTGGTGGCCTTTGCGTCCCTGCGCATCGGTACGGCCAGCTTCTTCACACCGCTGAACAACGCGGCAGCCAGAAAGACCGCGCTCGGGGTCCTGAGCACGTTCGGCATCGACCCGCATGCCGATGCCCCGGTCAGCGCACTGGCCCAGGGCGTGCGCAAGCTGCTGGACATCTCCATGGCAATGATTTCGGGCCCATCGCTGTTGATGCTCGATGAACCCACCAGCGGTGTGGCCGTCGACGAGAAATTTCCCCTGATGGAAACCGTCATGGCCGGGGTGCGCCAGACCGACGCCACGATCATGTTCATCGAGCACGACATGGAAATCGTCACCCGCTACGCGAGCCGCGTCATCGCCTTCTACGAAGGCACCATCATTGCAGACGGCCCGGTGGCGCAGGTTCTCGACGACGAACGGGTACGCAAGTACATCGTCGGCCAAATACAGGCTGCAGCCACTGCAGACAGCCCATGATCGCCATCGAACACCTCAACGTGTCCATCCAGCAGGTGCCGATTCTGCGCGATGTCACCCTGTCGGTCCCCAAGGGGCAGATGGTGGGCCTGATCGGGCGCAATGGCGCGGGCAAGACCACGCTGCTGCGCACGACCATGGGTGTCATCCGGCCGGATTCCGGAAAAATCATCATCGGCGGGGTGCAAGCCACTCATCTGGAAGGGTACTGGCGCGCACGCAACCAGATCGGCTACATGCCCGAAGACCGGCGCCTCGTCCCGGACCTGAACGTCGAAGAAAACATCCTGTTGCCCACATGGGCAACCAGGCAGCCCGACACGGCCCGGCGCCTCGCGTGGATCTACGAACTCATGCCCGAAGTGGCCGGCTTCTCGCCACGCCTGGCGCTCAGCCTGAGTGGCGGGCAGCAGAAACTCGTGGCGCTGGCGCGCGCCCTCATGGTCGGGCAGAAGCTGCTTCTGCTCGATGAACCCTTCGAAGGCGTGGCACCCATGCTGGCCATGCGCCTGGTCGAAGTCATCAAGGCACTCAAGGCGCAAGGCCTGTCCGTGCTGATTGCCGAATCCGACTACACCTACACGTCAGGCGTGGTCGATCTTTCTTACGTCATAGAACGCGGAAGCGTCACGACCCAAACCCACTGATTGCCAGGAGTCACTGATGGATCATGTAAAAGTTGCTGTCATTCAAGCGTCTGCCGTCGCCTTCGACCCGGATGCGACCATCGACAAGATCGATACGCTGGTTGCCGAAGCCGCAGCCAATGGTGTCAAACTGGCGGTGTTTCCGGAAGCCTTTGTGTCGGCCTATCCCAAGTGGCTGGACTTCGGTTGCCGGGTCGGCATGCGCCGCCCCGAAGGGCGCGAAGATTTCAGGCGCTACTGGGAAAGTTCGATCGATGTCCCCGGCCCTCATACCAGGCGCATCGGCGACATCGCCAAAAAACACGACATGTACATTGTCGTCGGCGTCATGGAACGCGAAAGCCGCACGCTGTACTGCACCGTGCTGTATTTTTCCCCCACAGGTGAACTGGTCGGCAAACACCGCAAACTGATGCCCACCGCCAGCGAACGATTGATCTGGGGGTTCGGAGACGGCTCTACCCTGGCCACCATGGACACCCCCTATGGTCGCGTCGGTGGCGTCATCTGCTGGGAAAACTACATGCCCCTGCTGCGCACGGCCATGTATGCCAAGGGCGTGTCCATCTACTGCACCCCGACAGCCGACGACCGCCCCACGTGGCTGCCTTCGATGCAGCATATCGCACTGGAAGGCCGCTGCTTCGTGCTGTCGTCGTGCCAGGTGATGCGGCGCAAGGATTTCCCCGAACAATACGATACCGGCACGCAGGTCGAGCCCGACACGGTCATGATGCGCGGTGGCAGCTGCATCATCGGCCCGCTGGGCGAGGTCCTGGCGGGTCCAGTCTGGGACGAGGAAGCCATTGTGTATGCCGACCTCGACCTGGGCGACATCGCACGGGCCAGCCTGGATTTCGATGCCGTGGGCCACTACTCGCGTCCTGACATCTTCAAGCTGCTGGTCAATCAGACACCGCATACGCCCGTAGTATTTGAAAACAGGGCGGCAGATTTTCAGGAGCACTGCAGCGAGGAGGACGACCAGTAGGGCGGCGGCCTGCCCGCGCAGTCATCGACCACGCTGCGGCTGGCGCACAGCCGCAGCGATACAATACATCGGGCCGCGTTCAGGCTGCATTCATATCCGCTGTCATATCCTGAAACCATTCAGTACAGGAGACGGATATGCAATCCTCGACCCACCGATATGGCCGCTGGCAGATTGGCGTGCATTGGCTCACCGTGACGTTGGTCGCCGTGGCGTATGTATTGATCGAATGGCACGGCCTGCTGCCCAAGGGCAGCGACGCAAGAGCACTGGCAAAGACCTGGCACGAAATGGTGGGCCTGTCGGTATTCTGGCTGACCTTCATGCGCCTGGGCCTGCGGCTGGCGCGGCCCGCGCCTCCGATCGACCCCCCACTGCCATCCTGGCAGCATCGGCTGGCCAGGGCTGTGCATGCCCTGTTGTACGCATGGCTGTTTGTGATGCCGCTGCTCGGGTGGCTTTACCTGAGTGCCAAGGGCGCCGCAATCCCGTTTTTTGGCTTTGAATTTCCGGCGCTGATCAGCCAGGATGCCGATTGGGCAGGAACGATCAAGAGCGTGCATGAGTTCCTTGGGAACGCGGGCTATGCCCTGATCGGCGGACATGCACTGGTGGCGCTCCATCACCACTATATCGTGCACGACAATACCCTGGCCAGGATGCTGCCGGCAAGAAGCAAGTAATGGGCGCACGGTAGAATCACGCATACGAACGTTCATGTGGCACGATGCACCGGCATCCGACACGCGCCATGACCCCTCCATTCGACCCTGATCCGGACAACGCCGCCACGGCCATTGCACGCGTGCTGGCGGGCAGCCTGCAAGTGCTGGCCTTTCCGAGCGCGAGCCACGTCTACAATCCGCTCACCTATATGTGGGCGGCACACCGTGAATATCTGCAGCGACATGGCAGCCGGCAGGGCCGCATCCTGCTGGTCGGGATGAACCCCGGGCCCTGGGGCATGGCCCAGACCGGTATCCCCTTCGGGGCCATCGCCATGGCACGCGACTGGCTGAATTTCGAAACACCCCTGGGCGGTCCGCTGCCGGATCAGCATGAAAAATACCCGATCAGCGGCTTTGCCTGCCACCGCAGCGAAGGCAGCGGGGAACGCTTCTGGGGCTGGGCACAGCAGCGCTTTGGCACCCCGGACCGGTTCTTCCAGCGCCTCTTCGTCTGGAACTACTGCCCCTTGCTGTTCCTGCGCAACAACCGCAATCTGGTGCCGGAACAGCTGCACAAGGCCGAGCGCGAGCCCTTGTTCGGCATCTGCGATGCCGCGCTGACGGCCGTCATCCACGCCCTCAGGCCACGCGTGGTGGTCGGCATCGGCCGTTTTGCGCACGGTCGCGCACAGGGCCTCATGGGCAATGACCTGCCGACAGCCTACCTGCTGCACCCCAGCCCGGCCAACCCCATGGCCAACCAGGGCTGGGCCGGCATCGCCGACGAGACCCTGGCGCCCTGGCTTTGACCCCGTCTGTCGCCTGGCCGTGCGCACACGGGCCTGTCACCCGTTGTCGCACCGCACAGGCAGGCCGTCGGCCTGGATACGTGCGCAGCTCCCGCAGCGCGCCGGCCCTATTCCGGCTTGCGCGCCAGCATGGTGGCAAACTGCAAGCGGGCGCCGTTGTGCATGGTGCCGGGGTCTTCGTTGTACTTCAGCAGTTCCCAGCCGGCATACAGGTCGCGCAGTTCGCCCGGCTTCAGGGTGAACGGAAAATTCATGGGGCACGGATAGGCGTCGGTATCCATTGCACAGACGATCAGGTTGTATCCCCCAGGCAAGGTGTGCTGCTGCATGTCGGACACCACCGCCCCCACCCGCGACGGATCGATGAACATCAGCGTCACGGTACAGGCAATGAAGCCATAATCGGCAGCGAGGCTGGCGTGCTGGATGTCATAAACCTGAGCCCGGATGGTATCGATGCCCTCTTGATCGACCATCGACTGCAGGCGGCCGATGGCATTGGGGTTGGCATCGACTGCTGTGACATCGAAGCCACGCTGGCTCAGAAACAGGGCATTGCGCCCGGTCGAGCACCCCATGTCCAGGGCCGCACAGGGTTCGATCTGCTGGCAGGCCTCGACGACTTCGCTATGGGCAGGGTTCAGGCCATAGCGGCTGTTCAAATCTTCCATCGACTGTAATCCTTTGATGTGATCCTTTGGAAATCATCCCAGCGCCCAGGCCACGTGCTCACGGACCAGGGCGCTTTCGTGGTCTGCCCGGCTCAGCAAGGCCGCCCGCAGTGCCTCGGCCTCGGTAGCTCCGGCCTCGGTTGCCTCGGCCTGGCGCAGCGCGTTGCCCAGGGCCACGGCGATATTGCGCAGCCAGCGTTCATGGTTGATGCGCCGGATCGGGCTGCCTTCGGTGCGCTCGAGAAAAGTCGCCTCGTCCCAGGCGAAGAGTTCGATGAGCTGGCGCCCCACCAGGGGCGCACGTTCATCGAAATCCGGCAGTTCGGTGGTCTGCGCATATTTGTTCCAGGGGCAGATCGTCTGGCAATCGTCGCAACCAAAGATATGATTGCCCATGAGAGGGCGCAGATCTTCGGGGATCGAACCATGGTGTTCTATCGTGAGATAGGAAATGCAGCGGCGCGCATCCACCACGCCCGGCGCAATGATGGCCCCGGTGGGGCATACGTCGATGCAGGCCGTACAGGTGCCGCAATGCGCACTGACAGGCTCGGTGGGTGCCAGCTCGAAGTCGACGAAGATCTCGCCCAGAAAGAACATCGAGCCGGCGTCGCGGGCCAGCACCATTGAATGCTTGCCACGCCAGCCCTGCCCGCTTCGCTGCGCCAGTTCTTTTTCGAGCACGGGCGCCGAATCGGAAAACACGCGGTAGCCGAAGGGCCCCACCAGGGTCTCGATACGATCGCACAGCTTGCGCAGCCGGGCGCGCACCACCTTGTGATAATCGCGCCCCCGCGCGTAGAGGGACACCACGCCTTCACCCGGTCGATCGAGGCGCGCGCGTTCACGCGCCTGCCAGTCGGCCGTGGTGCTGCGTGGCAGATAAGGCATGCGTGCCGTGATCACGCTGAGCGTGCCCGGCACCAGCTCGGCTGGCCGTGCCCGTTTCAGGCCATGCCGTTCCATGTACTGGAGGTTGCCATGATGGCCTTGTGCCAGCCAATGCAGCAAGTAGGGTTCGGCCGCTGACAGATCCACACCCGAGACACCGACCCGGGAAAACCCCAGTTCCTGTGCCCAGGTCCGTATCTGATCGATCCACCGACTTCTGCCGTCCATGGAAGGATTGTAGTGGACACACGCAGCGACCCGGGCCACCATCCACATGCAGCGCATGGCTTTCCACAGCCACGGATCGCCGCCTGCATGGCTGGCCCTGTATGCTCCGCTCGGCACCGGCCCTGCGCGTTCGGCCAGACGCCCGCCCCGATCAGGGTAGGGCCACGAGCACGTTTGTTGCTATCCTATGCGCAATGGCACAGCCTTTTTCATCCGCATGAAATCACACCGACGTCGGCGCCTGCTGGCCCTGATGGCTGCAACCAGCCTGCCGGCCTTCGCCAGGGCGGACACACCCCGTTTCGTCCTGCAGAACGAACCCTCGCTGAAGCACTGCGTCGAGCTGTTGCTGGCCGCCACGAAGGCCGCCGGGTTTCCGGCCGCCTTCGACGATGCGCCCAAGGCATCCGAAGCGCGCAACCTGCACGAGACCATGGCCGGGCGCATCCATGTGAATCTGTTGCCGGCCTCACCTGCCCGGCTGGAGATGGTGCGCCAGGGCAAGCTGCGCATGATCCCGATACCGCTCGAGCGCGGCCTGCTGGGCTGGCGCGCGTGTTTCACACTGCAGGGGCTGCACGACAGGCTGGCCCAGGTCAGGAATCTGGCAGGCTTGCGCGCCTTCACCATTGGCCAGGGCACCAGCTGGTGGGATGTCGAAATCTACCGCAAGGCCGGGATCAGCACCCGCGAAGTCCAGGCCTGGCGTGATGGTGAGTTCGCAGAGCAGATGCACGCCGGCGTGATCGATCTCTTTCCCATGGGCCTGGAAGAATCCCTGAATTATTTTCTGCCACACTTTCGTGCCCATTACCCTGAACTGACCCTCGATCCGCACCTGCTGCTGCGCTACCCCTGGTATCGTTTCGTATGGGTCTCGGCACATCCCGGTGCGGATGCGCTGTATCAGGCGCTTCAGCACGGTTTCGACCTCATCGGTCATGATGGCAGGTTCGAATCCATCTGGAACCAATACCGCAGACTCCCTCCGGCCAGTAGCTGGCAGTCCCGTACGGTCATTTCGCTGCACAACCCCTACTACGCCGAAGACAGTGTGCCGGAACGCTACCGGCACCTGCTGCTGCACCCACACATTGCATGAAACCTGCTGATTCCAGAAAGCTGTATGCGCTTTTCGTGCGTCAGTTGCTGCCACTGCTGGCACTGGCCTTCATTCTGGCTGCCGCAGGCGCGGCATGGGTCTACTATCAGGCACACCGCAACGAAGCAAACACCCAGCGCGAGCAGACGCTGGACACATTTGCCCAGGTGCTCACCAAGCCGCTCTGGGATTGCGACAGTGTCACTGCGCAAGGGATCATCGAGGCCATGCAGCTGCAGCACACGGTACACGGTGCAAGCGCACCCGATCAATGTGCGCAGCGCCTGATCCAGGCGGGCCAATTGCCGTTGCAGGATACGGCCGACACGCTGCGCCGCACGATCCAGTACGTGGATGAAAACGGCCGTGTGCACACCCTGGGCGAACTGCGCGTCGCCTTCCTGCCGTTCTCCGTCCTGACGGCGATCACCGACGGCCTGATGCAGCAGTTGATCATTTTTTTCTCCATGCTGGTCGCGGCCCTGGCCAGTGCGCTCTGGACCATCCAGCACACGGTGGGCCGACCACTCGAGCAACTGCGCCAGGCCATGCGCCAGCATCACGAACTCGAACCGATACCCGCCGAGTGGGCCGAAGAACTCACCGAGGTCACGCAAACCTACAACGCCCAGGTCAAGGAATTGCGCAGCCAGGCACGGCATGATCCACTGACCGGGCTTGGCAACCGCCTGCTGCTCGAAGAGCACCTGCAGCGGGCCATCCGGCGTGCCCTGCGCACAGGCCGGCACAACCACATCCTGCTGCTCGATCTGGATCGCTTCAAGAGCATCAACGATGCCCACGGGCATGCGGCGGGCGACGAAGTGCTGCGCGTCACGGCAGGCCGCCTGCTGGCCAGCGTGCGGGCCAACGACACCGTCACCCGGCTCGGGGGCGATGAGTTCGTCATCATTACCGAGCACTCCGACCCTGACCTGATCCAGGCGCTGATCCAGCGCATCAGGCTGTCGGTAGCGCAACCCATTGCCTGGAATGGCATTGAACTCCAGGTGGGCGCAAGCATCGGGCTCGCACAATGCGGGCGTGATGGCGACACTGCCGAAGCCCTCCTGGCGCACGCCGACGCGGCCATGTACCTGAGCAAATCCACCTCACCCTGAGGCCGCCATCTACCTGAGCAAATCCACCCCATCCTGAGGCCCCCATGAATCCTGAACAATTTTTCAGCCAGATCCTGGACGATCACGTACCCGACCTCCAGCAACGAGAGGCACTCTGGGACCGCCGCGCCGATGAGGTCAGCACGTTCACGGTTGCGCCCGACGATGTGGCCATGCGCATGGTGCAGCAGCACATGGATCTGCGCGGCAAGTCCGTGCTCGACATCAGTTTCGGGGGCGGGCGCCATCTGCTTGAATTCCTGCAGCAGGGCGCGCGGATCAGCGGCGTGGAAATCTCTGCCGGCATGCTGGCGCACAGCCATCGCCGGCTGCAGGCCAGCGGCCTGGCCTACGACCCAGAAGCGCTTGTGCAATCAGCCTGGGAGACGCTGGACCTTCAGGCGCGTGGCTGGCAAGCGGCCTTCGATCTGGTGTTCCTGCACATGAGCCCGGCCATTTCCAGCGTGGCCATGCTGAAGAAGGTGCTGCAGGCCAGCCGCCAGGCGGTCTGCGTCACCCTCTACACCCACCGCGAGGACAGCCTGCTGCAGGACCTGCTGGCAGGCTTTGGCCTGGCATCGGGCCCTTCGGGCGTCAAGGTGGCCAATGACCTTTACGCCATATTCAACCTGCTGTACCTGTGGGGATACTGGCCTGAACTTCAGTTTGAAGAGCGGCGGCGCACCAGCCGCCACGAGCCCGACCATATCCTGGAACGCTACGCGAGCTGGCTATGGCCGGGCGCGCAGTGTACCGACGTGCGCCGCCAGGCCCTGCGCGATACCCTGCAGCACAGGGCTGTCGATGGCCTGGTGAGCACCACCAGCCGCGACATCATCGGCCACCTGTGGGTCGACTTGACGCAAGGCGTGGCGCCCTGACCGTTCACGCCCCTGCGCGCCCAGCCGGGCGCCAGGCAGCGCGCCGCTCAGGCATCCTGGCAGGCATCCACCCACTGCGCACCCACCAGTTCTGCCAGGTGCATGGGCGCGATGCGCACGGCGCTGTTCAATGACCCGGCCGCCGGCATGACCACGTCGTACTGTTGCAGGCGGATGTCACAGTAGATCGGCAGAGGCCGGGCCAGGCCAAACGGGCACACGCCACCGACCGGATGCCCGGTCAGCGCGGCCACCTCGACGGCCGGGAGCATTTTCGGGCGCCCGCCAAACAGCTGCCTGAGCTTCCGGTTGTCGAGCCGCGTATCCCCAGAAGCCACCACCAGCACGACATGCTCGCCCGCTTTCAAGGACAGGGTCTTGGCAATCTGACCCGGCGCCACACCATGCGCCCGGGCCGCCAGTTCGACCGTGGCCGTACTCTGCTGGAGTTCGATGATTTCAAGCTCGGGGGCGTGATCCTGGAAGAACTGGCGTACGTCTGCGATACCCATCTCAGAAGGACGCCTTGGCGGCCGGCGCAATCAGATCCTTCATGGGCACCATGGAAAATTGCGCAGGCTGCGCATTGGCATCCAGCCAGACATAATTCATGCCCCTGCTGTCGCGCAGGTACAGGCGCCGGCGTTCGATGTCGGTCAGGCTCGTCCAGCTGGTGAACTCGGTCGGGATGCCCTGTACGTCATGGCCGGCGACGTGCAGGTGCCCGCTGCCCTGATCCGGTGGATCGATGGTGATGCCCCGCGGCCGGTCGAAATTGTTCATGATGTGCGCCACCATTTCGACCGCCTTGTCCGGATCGGCCTGTTTCTCGGCAAAGCGCGCATAATAGGCCGCACGAATGAAGCGGTCGACTGAACTGTCGCTGCCGGGCACACCCGTCTTGGCAATGCCCGAGCCCGGCTGCTCGGCATCGTAGTTCATGAAACGTGCCCTGGAATGGTCGACATTCGAGAGGAACGTGTAGTTGTCGAGATTGGTGAGGTGCCACGAGAACTGGGGTGCATTGGTCATGACACCCACGGGGTTGTCATACAGCGACAGTTCGCCGCGGTGAAACTCGATCACCAGGCTGGCACCCGTGGCATCGTGCAACGCGAAGTGGAACGGCGTTTCGAGCCCGCCCAGCACGGGAATGCGCTCGAGCACCACCTGCTGCCCGGCCATGAGGGCCCTGGCCTCGGCCGTGGTGGCACACTGGCCGAGCAGGAAGGTGCCCAGATCGGCGGCAGCCAGCACCGCCAGGCCGGGGTCCAGCGACGGCTGCGCACCACCGGCCTGCGGGTAGGACTGCATGCTGAATGTCAGGCCGGCATCATTCAGGCCTTCGATCACCTTGAGATCGGTCGGACCAAAACCAGCCCCCGGGGCTGGCGGTGCGTCGGGCATGGTGACGGCCAATATCGCATGCCGGGTGACCCAGCCCAGTTCGGGGTAGCCCTGGGCTCTGGACACGAGCCGGGAATTTGCAGGAAAGCGCGCAACCAGATAGGGCAGTTCGAGGCTGAGCTCGAGGGTTCGGCCCAGATACGCGCGATTGCTGGCATCCAGATAAAGCAGGGAAGTGCACATGGTGAGGTGGCGGCCTTGTGATGAAAGAGGTATGCAGCGCTGCAACCGGCATGGATCCTGTACGATATTGCACTGGCATGCATCCATGCCTGGCGCCGATGCGTGAACCTGCGTGTGCAGATCAGGTCATATGTTGCCAGATCGTACCCATGCCCGGCAAGCTCGCCTGGCGTCATGCGCCAGCGCCGGCCTCCATTGCAGATCAGGATAGCCCCACGCGACCACACAGCCCTCGGGAGACACCGTGCCCATCACGATCCACCGCATCAACATTACGCCGATCAAGGGCACTGCCCTGCAACAAGCCGATACCGTCTGGCTCGATGATTCAGGTGTCTTCGCCAACCGGCGGTTTTACCTCATCGATGCCGACGGCATCATGATCAATGGCAAGCGGGCGGGCCCGCTGGTGACCTTGCAGACGCACTATGACGCGCCGACGCAAGGGCTGCGCATCCTGTTTCCGGACGGCACCTGCCTGACTGATACCGTACGCTGCACCCATGAGAGCGTCGTGACGGATTTCTATGGCCGCCCGGTCTGCGGGCAGCTCGTCGAAGGGCCCTGGAATCAGGCGCTCAGCGACTTCGCGGGGCGGCCTGTGCGACTGATCCGGGCAGCCGACGATACCATTGGCACCGATGTGCACCCGGTCACGCTGGTCTCGTGCGCCACGCTCGAGAAGTTGCGCATGGCCGCAAACGGGGCTGCCGAGCGCTGGGCCGACCGCTTCCGCATGATGTTCGAACTCGACGGGCCGGACGCATTTGAAGAAGACGGCTGGATCGGCCACCGCCTTGCGGCAGGCGAGGCCATCATGCGCGTCGTCGGCCTGGTGCCGCGCTGCCTGGTGACGTCACAGGATCCAGCCACCGGCGTGCGCGATACCGGCACCCTGGCGGCGTTGACGGGCCTGCGCAGCAATGCGTACCCCATCCCGGCGCAGGCGGGCGACCCCACCGCCCCACGCAGCCGCCTGATGCTGGGTCTCTATGCGATCGTCGAGCAGCCTGGCAGGGTCCGGGTGGGCGAGCCGTTGACAGCCTCTCCAGCCTGAATATCGGGCAGGCCTGGGCATTGCGTACCAGGCCGGCCTGGGCACTGTGTACCGGGCGGGCCGGGGCCCCCCGCAGGCCTGCGCATGCAGATTGCAGGGCGCCATGAAGCGGCCGCGAATGCCAGGGCCAAGACGACGCGCTCAGCCCGGTGAGCCCCCGCTGTCGCGATGCCGAGCCGGGGTACGCCGCAGCACGAACGGCAGGAACAACAGCCTCAGCCCGGGCCACAGGCCCGCTGCCAGCAGGACCCCGACCCCGTTGGCAACGATATCGCCCAGGCTGAAATCACGGCGGGGCTGCACAACGTGCTGCAGATACTCGGTTCCGGGAGCGACCACCAGCAGGACAGGCCATGCCAGCCAGGCCCATGGCCGCTGCATCAGCACCAGAGCCGTACACAGCGACAGGCCCAGAAAGGCCAAGACGTGCAACACCTTGTCCCAATGCGCAAAAGGCATCAACAGGACGGCAGGCGGCCTGGCACTGAACATGCCATAGCTGAAGAACAGCAGATAGGCCAGAAACAGAAGATGGCGAACCGTCCAGACGGACCGGAACAGAAGATGGGTCATGCCGATGGCCCCTGAACGCAGATCGGGCAAGCCCGAATGATTCCAATGGCACATGATAGAACATGCGCGCCCGAGCACCTGTATGATCCCGTTCGGCTACCGGCCGGGGCGCCGGTTGAACTCGGCTGCGGAACAACTCGCCTGCGGAACACGGCGATCTGGCCGAGTGCATGCGCCGGACAGACCCGGCCGGGGGCTCTGCGGACCGTTCTTTACAAATGTCCGGATTGGCGGTACGTTCGATACAGGAGGTGCACGTCATGAATCAAGCCAATAATGAACAGGGTCAGGCCCCGGGCAAAGCGCCGCAAGATCAGGCCCTGTGTCCCGAATGCGGGAAACCTGTCTACCAATGCGGCTGCATCGCACGCTGGGAAGACGAAGGGGGCGCCACCGAAGCCGGTCGCCTGGCCGAAGACGGCGAAACGTCGTCATGACACCGGCCACGCGCTGAACCCCATGGGTGCCTCAGGCACGCTGGCCGGCACACAGCCCGTGTGGGCATGTTCCGGCCGCGCGGCTGGTCCGCACGGCCTGCGCGGGCCCGATGGGCGCTGACCCTCGCGCCGATCGCTGGCCCTCGTGCCGCGGCATCGCGTGCCGGGGCATGATTGACATTGCCACGGATTTGCTCTAAATTTTCTGCAGTTCCTGGGGGGGTCCGATGATTCGGGCTGAGATTCCGCAAATGGCTGCGGTGACCCTTAGAACCTGATCCGGCTCATACCGGCGAAGGGAAGGACCACACCACTGCCAGCACCCCTTCCCCTCATTCCTGTCACAGGCAGCCTGCCCCGCATTGCGGCATGCTGCACGCCTGGCACGAACTGCAAGGGGGTTTCCTGCATGCCCGGTACCGGCACCGCCCTGGCGTGGGTCATTCTGTTTTCCGCAGGCTTTGCACTGGCTGGCGTCTGGTATGCTCGCCGCAGCCACGATACGCTCGAAGACTACATCGTGGCCCGCAACAGCCAATCGGCCACCGCCACCATCCTGACCCTGCTGGCCTCATCCCTGGGCGCCTGGATCCTGTTCGCGCCGGCCCAGGCGGCCACCTGGGGCGGCCTGGCTGCCATCACCGGCTACGCCCTGGGCGCCATGTCGCCTCGGCTGGTGATGATTCCGCTGGGGCAGCGCATGCGTGAACTCATCCCGCGCGGCCACACCCTCACCGAATTCGTCATGGCCCGCTACGGTCGCGGCCTGTATGGCCTGATCCTGGTGATCATGCTGTTCTATCTGGGGATCTCGATCACCGCAGAGATCACGGCCATGGCCAAGATCATTGCCCTCATGGCCCCGATCCCCCTGTGGCTCACGGCGGGCATCGTGCTCGGCTGCACGCTGCTGTACACCGCATGGGGGGGGCTGAAGGCATCCATCTTCACCGACAAGATCCAGATGATCATCATCCTGCCATTGCTGCTGGCCCTGGTCGTGCTCGGCTGGCAGGCCAGCGGCGGCATGGATGCCGTGCGCCTGAACCTGCAGGCCAGGGCCCCCCAGTTGCTCGCGCTGGACAATCTGGTCGGCCTGAAGGCGGGCCTGACCTTCTTTGTGGCCATTCTGCTCACCGGGCTGTTCCATCAGGGCAACTGGCAGCGCGTCTATGCGGCCCGCTCCACCAGGGCCATGCGGCGTGGCTTTCTGCTGGGCGGTCTGCTGGTGGGCCCCGTGATTTTCATCATGGGGCTGTTCGGGCTGGTCTTCGTCGCACAGGATGCCGGTTCGGACAGTTCGGTCGCCCTCTTCAGCGTACTGGCCCCCAGGATGCCCGCCCTGTTCATGCTGGCGCTCATCCCGCTGGGGCTGTCCCTGGTCATGAGCAGCGCCGATACCGCCATCAGCGCGGTATCGAGCATGATTGCCGTAGATGCCCGACGCCTCATGCCCGATGCCTCCGCCGCGGTCCTGATGCACTGGTCGCGCCTCGCCATCTACGTGCTGGCGGTGCCCGTCTGGATTGCCTCGGCGCAGGGCTACAGCGTGCTGTACCTGTTCCTGCTGGCCGACCTGTTCTGCTCGGCCGCCGCCTTCCCCGTGTTTTTCGGGCTCTACAGCACCCGCTGCAGCGGCCGCGTGGCCCTGCTGGCCACACTGGCCGGCCTGGCAGCTGGCCTCTGGCTGTTTCCGGCACCAGACGGGCCCATGGATACCCTGCTTGAATCCTTTCTGCTCGCTGCATTGGTGCCGGTATTGGTCACGCTCATATTCGGCCGGCTGTGGCCCGGCACGCGGTATGACCTGCATGGCATGCAGGATCAGATCCGCAGCCTGCCGAATTGACCCGCTGCGCGACAAGCCCCGCTGTTCATGGCAGACAAGGATGGCGCACCCTGCCGAAGCTGATTTTTCAATATGATGGAGATCGATCATGACCCCCGATTTTTCTGCCGGCCCGCTGACCCATGCCCTGTGGCAGGACACGCAGCCCATCGTGCAGCGCATCGAGACCCTGCCGTTTCTCAATGAGCTGGCCCACGGCACCCTCGACCCGGTGGCCTTCGTGCATTACATACGCCAGGACAGCCGCTACCTGAGCGGCTATGCGCGCGCCATGGCCCTGCTCTCGGCGCAAGCGCCCAACCGGGCCGAGTCGCGCTTCTGGGCCGAGTCCTCGGCGCGCGCCATCAGCGTCGAAGAAGGCATGCACCACAGCCTGCTGTCCGACGCGGCGCTGGCCAAAGCCTGTGAGCAACTGGCGGTGCATGCCGGGCCGGCTGAACCCTCACCCACCACCCTGGGCTACGTCTCGTTCCTGATCGCCACCGCCGCCACCCGACCCTATGTGCACGGGGTTGCAGGCGTGCTGCCCTGCTTCTGGGTCTATGCCCACATGGGCAAGGTCCTGGTGCGGCGCGCCGCGCATCTGGGCGCCACGCATCCGTATGCCACCTGGGTGGCCACCTATGACAGCGCCGACTTCGACCGCGCCACCCGTGAGGCGGTTGCGATACTGGAGGCGTGCCTGGCGCGGGCACCGGAATCCGAACGGGACGCCATGCAGGACATTTTCAGGCAGGCCTGCGTGTATGAATGGCATTTCTGGGGCACGGCGCACAACCGCCAGGGCTGGGAACTGGGCTGAACGGCCGCTCCGCGATGCCGAACGGCCCAGCTGGCTCCCGGCCCACAGGGCTCTAGTCGCTCGACCATGCACGGAACGCCTGCGCGATGGCATCACGGTCGGGCCCCTGATGCCGCAACAACAGGGTCAGCAAGACGCGCGCCTTGTGTCCATCGAGCATGCCGGCGCGGATCAGCCCACGCTGCAGCAGGTCCATTTCGCTGCCGCGGTAGCCATACGTATGGGTGAGCACGTCGCCGCTGCCGGTGCGCGACGCCAGGATGACCGGTATGGCCTGCGCCGCCGCCTCCAGGGCATCGGCCAGGGCTTCTGAAACATGGCCACCGCCCGTGGCCTGGATCACCAGGCCATCGAAGGCCTGTGCGGCCAGCAGCGCGCGCACCATTTCGCCCTGGTCGCCCAGGCCGGCGGGCAACAAGGCCACCCGCGCCGGATCCGGTTTGCGCGACTGCGCAATATGAGGCGCTTCGGGCAGACGGCAGGCCAGGCGCAATCGGCCTTCGGTGAGCCAGCCCAGGCGCCCGCATGCGGGTGAGGCGAACGCATCGGGCCGGCTGGTATTCAGTTTGCGCACATAGCGGGCGGCGTGTACCTCGTCATTCATGACGACCACACAGCCCAGACCGTGCGAGGCCGGACTGGCCGCCACCTGAACCGCCGCCAGCAGATTGGCGGGCCCGTCGGCACCCGGCAGGGTCGGGTTGCGCATGGCACCGGTGACCACGAGCGGCACGGCCAGGTCATGCAGGCAATCGAGGGCGAATGCCGTCTCGTCGATCGTGTCCGTACCCTGCGTGATCACGAACCCCTGTGCGCCCCCCTGGGCCAGGTGACGCACGGCGAGCGCCAGCTCTTCGATATCCTCGAACTGCAGCTGGGCGCTGGGCAGCTGCCGGAACGACTGCGCGGTGACCTGCGCCACCTGCTGCAGCTGCGGCACGGCCGCCACCAGCGCCTCGCCCGTGAGCGTGGGGACGACGCCGCCGGCATCGCCCTGGGTCATGGCAATGGTGCCGCCGAGTGAAAGAATGGTGATGGAAGGTCGAGCCATGGGGCCTCCTGAAGGTGAACGGATCAGCTTTGCAGCACAGTTTCGATGGCGTCCACGCAGCGGACCAGCAAACGGGTGACTTCCTTCTGACGGGCGTCCATCATCCGATGGCCGATCGAGGCGACAAACACCGACGCGATCGGCGTGCCGCTTCGATCATGCAACGTACGCCCGATGGCGGTGACATCCAGCGCTGCACTGCCCGCATCGATGGCGATATCACCGCGTGCCCGCGTGTCCTCGATCGATTTCAGGATGCTCTTCGCACTCAGCTGATACGCAGGCAAGCGGGGCTCGATGGCCTTGAGCACTGTCTGGATATCGGCATCGTGCATGGACGCCAGTATGGCCAGGCCGCCTGCGCCGACCCCGAGCGGATGTCGATCCCCTTCGGTGCGCGTCATGGTCTGGATCGGAAAATTGCCCGCAATACGGTTCAGGCAGATCGACTCATAGCCACTGCGGCCGACAAGAAACACCATGTCGCCCGTGGCCTGTGCCAGTGCCTGCAGATCGGGCAGCGAGATTTCGCGCAGATTGGTCTCGGGCAGCGCAGCCAGGCCCAGTTCGTGGATCAGCGGCCCGAGACGGTATCCACGCACCGGGTCGCGCACCACCATGCGTTCGATGATGAGCCGTTGCAACAGACGCTGTGCAGTCGATTTGTCCAGCGCCGCCATGGCGGCGATATCGATCAGGCGCAGGTTCTGATTGTGGCTGGAGGCGATGATCTGCAAAAGCAGCGCGGCGCGCCCGACCGTCTTGGCCGGGGATTGCGCAGAAATCTTCGAGGCAAGCGGCATGATGACACAAAGACAGGTGGGATCCGGGCTCGCAGGCTCGCTCAATACAGCAGATCACGCACCCAGAGCGTGGACACGGGCACATAGGTGACAATGGCCAGGGCCACCAGCATCAACAGCATGAAAGGCATCACGGCCTTGATCGCATCCTTGTAGCTCAGTTTGAATGTGGCCATGCCCACGAACAGGTTCATTCCAAAAGGCGGGCTGATCATGCCGATGGCCAGGTTCATGGAAACCACCGCGCCCAGCTGGATCGGATCGATCCCCGTCTTCAGTGCAGCGGGCATGATCAGCGGCGTGAGGATGATGATAGCCGAATTGACGTCGACCAGCATGCCGGCGATCAGGAAGATCACATTGATGACCAGCAACACCATGACGGCACTGTCGAAAAACCCCACATTGGCCACCAGCTGCGGCACCTGTTCAAGGGTCAGATACCATGTGAGCAGGGACCCCCCGACGATCAGGATCATTACCATGGCGATCACCCGCACGGAGGCGCGCGCGATCACGATCAGCCTGCGCCATGTCAGGCGTTTGTAGACGTAGATCTCGACGAGGACGGCGTATCCAACCGAGACCGCAGCCGCCTCGGTCACGGTCGTGATGCCGCCGTAAATGCCACCCAGTATGATCAGCGGGAAGAAGATCGCCCAGGAGGCGCGCCGCGCGGCCGCCAGAAACGCTTGTGAATCAAAGCGCTGCTGATTGGCCAGCCGGTGTACCCTGACATAGATCTGGGTATAGGCAATCAACAGAACGGCAAAGATCAGCCCGGCACCCAGGCCGGTCAGGAAGGTCTGGGCGATCGACTGGTTGGCCTGCAGCCCATACAGGATGATGGCGACACTGGGGGGTATCAGCATGGACAGCGTGGCCCCCGACAGGATCAGCCCCAGGGCGAAACCCCGGCCATAGCCCCGCTTGAGCAATACCGGATAGGCAATCGGGCCGATACTGACAATGGCCGCCACGCCGACCCCCGAGATCGCCCCGAACAGCATCATGGTCATGATGGTGGCAATCGCCATGCCACCCGGAATATGCCCTACCGTGGTTTCCATCAGACGGACCAGGCGATCGGCGATTTCGCCCCCGGCGATGACGTCGGCCGCGAACATGAACAGGGGCACCGCCAGCAATGCGGGCATGGAAATGCCGTTGACGGCATGCTGCACGACCGCGATGGGCGGTATGCTGAGTTCGAGCCAGCTCAGCCCGGCAATCGCCGGCAGCAGCAGCGACATGAATATGGGCACGGAGATCAACAGCAGGATCACCACGGCCCCAACCACTCCGATGAGCGCCATCTTTCAGTTTCCCAATTGTTTCAGGAGTGCTTGTGCAGCTACGGTCATGGCGCGTCATCCTGCAGATAGTCTCCCGGATAACTCGACCGATCTCCGATGAGCAGCCGCCAGCCGAGAATCAGGGCATTGCAGAACATCAGAACCATGGCCACGGTGATGAAGGCATAGATATAGCCCTGTGAAATGCCCAGGGTCGCCACCCGCCCGCCACGCATGAACAACTGGTAGGCCAGTTGCGCGCCGTACCAGATGAAAAAACCACTGATGACGAGCGCCGTGGCCACCGTCAGCAGGCCGATGGCACGCGACAGGCCCTCTCGGGTACGCGCCATCCGCAGGAAGAAATCCACGCTGACATGACCGTATTGCAGAATGATCACGGCCGCACCGATGAACGTGATCCAGATCATGAAATAGACCGCCAGCGTTTCCGTTCCTATGAACGATTGGCGGATGACGTTGCGGGCGAACACGTTGATGAGCATCAGCGCGCTCAGGGCCAATAGTGCGAGAGCCGCCGTCAGCTCCGCCAGACTGTTGATGCGTTTCATGACTGCGACTCTCTGGACCTGTCAGTTGATGCCCATTTTCTTGAATTCGGCCTCGAAGCCATCGACCAGTTCCTGCCCCTTGGGACCTACGAGTTCGACGTAGTAGTCTCTCACGGCCGGCTCCAGCACATTCTTGATGGCGGCGATTTCTTCAGGGCCGAGTTCAACGATCGTGGTGCCGCTCGCCTTGATCTTTTCCAGATCCTCCGTGATCAGCTTCTCGTTGGCTGCATAGGTGACCTTGCCGCCTTCGTTGATCGCATCGCGGATTTCGGTATGGCAGGCTTCGGGCAGCTTGTCCCAGAATATCTTCGAAATGGCGAAGACCTGGTCCAGGATACCGTGGTTGGTCATCGTGATGTATTTCTGGACCTCATGGAACTTCATGTTGTAGATCAGCGGAATCGGGTTGTCCTGACCACCGATCGTACCGCTCTGCAGCGCCGAATACGTGTCGCCGAAATTCATCGACACGTTCTGCATGCCCAGCAGCTCATTTTGCTTGTGCAGGATCTTGGAAGGCATCACGCGCACGATCAGCCCCTTGAAATCCTCGGGCGTATGCAGCGCCTTGTTCGACGTCCAGTTCTTGTATCCAGTGTGCCACACGCCAGGCACGATGAAGCCATGCGCTTCGGGCAGTTTCAGCAGGTCGTCCATCGCCTCGCTCTGGTAGACCTCGAGCAGTTGCTCGGGGCTGGCCGGCCAGAAGTAGGGTAGATCCAGGATGCCCATGAGTGGTTCATAGGGTACGAGATTGGCGGCCGGAGCGATCATGACCTCGACCCCGCCCAGCTGAACCTGTTCCCAGATGGTCTCGCTGCCCCCCAGTTGATCGGATGGAAAGACCTGTACCTTGATATCGCAGGTCTTGCTGTTGTTCAGCAACTCGGCTACCTTTTGTGCCCCCTGGTCTCTTGGATCACCAGGTGCAGCCGAGTGCGAAATCTTCATGGTGAATTCGGCTGCGTGAGCAGCCGGGGCAAAGGCCACGGCGCCTGCCAGGCAGGTCGCCAGACCCAATGCTGTGAATGTCTTCATTGCAATCTCCTGTGTGTTCATTGGTGTGAAGCGTACTTATTCGTGTGTATCCATCGGCGTCTCCTCAGTTGCTGCGCACCCGCCGACAGGCCGAGGCCCGCCGGCAGGAGGCCATCCATCGATCAGCTCGTGCCCCGATTCACATGGGGTACCGACCACTCTGTCACCTTGGCCGGCGCCAGCACGGGTTCGCCCAGGAACGGTGTCGAAAGGCAGTACAGGCCGCCGTGTGTGGCAACCCACATCAGGCGCCGGTCCCACTCGATGAAGACGGCCTCCGTGGTCCCGCGGCGCCAGCTCATGTAGTCGTCGATCTCCCCGTCCCGCGGCGGCACGAAATAGGCCACTTCCTTGGGCGCTGTCGGATCGGCGATGTCGAACAGGCGAACCCCCGCATTCAGGTAGGACATCGCAACCAGGTTCGGCCGTGCCTTGCCCGGTGCGATCCAGTGCTGCATGACGCGCGAGCTGAAGCGCCCGCGCGCCATGGCGAAATCCTTGTAGGGTGCTTCGGGGTGCGGCATGGGCCGTGGAAACAGCCCGATGATGCGTGGGTTTGTCGGGTCCTTGACATCGATGACGTACGGCAGGTGAAACGGCTCGCGGCAATCGGCCTCGAGCGCTTCGGGCAGTGCAATCACCAGATTCTGCAACTGGGGATGGTCAGTGGCGGATGCCGAGGTGACCGGGACGACATGGTGATAGGGAATCCCGCCAATGGCTTCCAGGGGATGGCTGACCTTGCCGTAGACCTTCGGGTTTTTGATGTCGGACAGGTCATGGACATAAAAACCGAAATGGCCCCAGCCGCCGTAACCGATCGTGCCCCCGTCTTCGACCCGGACCGGCACGATGCACGGGGTGCGGTTGCAGGTCCAGGAGCACTGATCGCCTGCGAACGGATAGGTGCTGCGGTACAGGGCCTCTTCTTCGAGCCGCTGGCCCGGCACCCACCAGCGCGAGACCTCGTGGACTGCGGACGGGTCCGTCATGTCGACGATCATCAGTGCATTGCTGTTGACCCGCTCGGAGCTTTCCATGCGCAACTGATCATCCCACCCGCAGGCCAGATAGGCGTAGCGCCCGCCGTCGTAGAACGGCAGATGAACGCCGTTGCCGGTACTGCCCGTGGCAAATTCATTCAGCAGCACCGGCTTTTCCGGATTGCTGACGTCATAGGTCTTGATACCGCGAAAGCCGGCATACGATGCAGCCTTCTCGCGATATTCGGGGTGATACTTGCCGCGCGGATAGTCGACCGTGCCCGGGGTGAGGGGAATCTGATGCGCCACCACCCGGATCCACTTCTTCAGGCGCTCGTTGTAGACGCAGCTCTGGAAGGGCGACAGGCCCGGCTCTTCGATGGTCGTGGCCGCCTTGGGCTCGGTGATGTCGATCCAGCCGCCCTCGTACGCCAGCAGACGCCGTTCGCCGCTGGTCCACATGCAGGAATGCTCGTCGCCGAAGAAATCCACCTTGATCGACGGATAGAAGGCCACGATTTCCATCGACGAGATGTACTGATTGCGGTCCAGATAGTTCAAGGCCCCGGCAGGCAGGCGCATCGGTACGGTTCCGCCGCCCTGCATGACCCCATGCACGATCTTTTCGCGGGGGGCGGAGGCCTCTTGCTTGTCATTGACGGACATTGTCATACTCCTGAAAAAAGCCATGAATCAGCGCGATCAGACGGCTGCGGGCTGGCCGTGCTGCGCCCGGTACCAGTCGAGCATTTCGGCCCCCGTCATGGGGACGACCCCTTCATGCCCGAGGATGTAGTCGAGCAGTTGTTCGAGATACTTGATCCGATGAGGCACACCAGTCAGGAAAGGGTGTATCGAAATGGACATGACACGCACCGAATCGCTGCTTTCCTGGTAGAGGCGATCGAACTGATCGCGCCCGCGGCGCCATATTTCATCGGAAGGCTGCAGCTGGACGGCGCTCATCACCACGTCGTTGATTTCGACCGGATAAGGCAGCGCCGTCATGGACCCGGCCCGCGTGTTGACGGGCACCGGCTGATCATCGAGCACCCAATTGGCCACGTACTCGATGCCGGCTTCGGCCAGCAGATCGACGGTTTCGTCGGTTTCGGTGAGCCCCGGGCTTTCCCAGCCCCTGGGCGCACGGCCCGTGAGCGCGGTGATGGCCTGCATGGTTCTGGCGATGACCTCGCGCTCGTCGTCGACCGTGTGCATGGGAGTCTGGACATAGCCGTGCCCGATGAATTCCCACCCCGCATCACGTGCGGCCTCACAGGCCTCGGGATAGACCTCGCAGGCACTGCCGTTGAGGGCGACGGTGGCCTTCAGCCTGCGGCTCTGCAGCGCCTCGAGATAACGCCAGAAGCCGACGCGCATGCCGTATTCATGCCAGGCCCAGTTGGGCACGTCGGGCAGCATGGGCTGGCCCATGGGAGGCGGCAGAATGACACGCGGCATGGGCTTTTCAGGGCGCCAGTTCTCGATATTCACGATCACCCAGAGAATGATCTTTCCGTCACCGGGAAGGTGCAGTTTCTTTCTTTTGTGGATCGGCACGTAAGGCACGCGTGCCCGTATGCTGCTTCCAACCTTGGACATCCTGCTTCTCCATCACTGAAGCGCGCCCAGGTTGCAATCCATGCATTCAGGGCTGGCGCTGAATTTGAGAATTCGTGGAACAGTCGGAACCTGCAGATGCTGGACAACCCGTCTGACCAAGCCTATTTCTCACATGAAATCATGCTAGAACCCGGAAAATAGGCTGTCAACAAGAAGAATCCAATTATCTCATTTAATGAGAATAATAGGTATAAACCCCAAGCGTGAAAGTGTGCCGAGACGCCCCATGACCGCACTCGGCGGTTTAAGCTTGAGTCACAGGAGGAAGGCGGCTCGATGCATGCCAATGCGACCAGCGTCTTGCTCGGCGAGAGGTCGTCACGCCCATGGCGGCCGCCCACAACAACGGATGTTTCCCCGATGTCAAACAAGGCCATCATCTCCTGGTCGGCGGCCTGTGCGCTGATTCTTCTTGCACTGAATGTGCGCCTGATTTTCCCCAGCCTGTCAGTGCTGTTGCCCGAGATCATGGAAACAACCGGTCTGTCGGCGGCCGATGCGGGGTATCTGACCACGCTGCCCATGATCTGTCTGGGCCTGTTCGCGCCGCTGGCACCTCTGTGTGCACGCTGGCTCGGCATCGAGCGCACGCTGGTCGCCGCGCTGGTTTTCCTCACCCTGGGCACGGCCGTGCGCGGGTTCTACGGGCTGGGTGGACTGTTTGCCGGGTCCTTGCTGGCAGGCGCCAGCATCGCCGTCTGCAACGTGCTGATGCCGGTACTGGTCAAGCGGGATTTTGCCCGCCATGTGGCCCTGGTCACCGGGCTGTACGTCACCGCAATGAACCTGGGTTCCGCGGCCGCCGCCGCATTCACAATACCGCTCATCCGCCGCCTGGATGCCGGCTGGACAACCGGTCTGGCCCTCTGGGCACTGCCTGTGGCGCTGGTCACCCTGATCTGGCTGCCACGCCTGCGGATCGGGCCCGACCATCACGCACGGGCCGCCCGGGCCGGTGGCATCTGGAAGAACCCCCTGGCCTGGCAAGTCACGATCTACATGGGGCTGCAGTCTTCCATGGCGTATACGGTGCTGGGGTGGCTCGCACCGATTCTGCACGGTCGCGGCCTCGACACGGCGGCAGCCGGCCTCATCACCTCGGCCTGCATCGTGGCCAACCTGCTCGGCAACCTGCTGGCGCCCTTTCTGATCCGGCGAACCGCGGACCAGCGGCTGTTGAGCGTGCTGCTGGCGCTGGCCTGCGGTATTCCACTGACCCTGCTGCTGTTCGTACCCGCCTCGTGGATCTGGCCGCTGGCCATCGTGCAAGGCCTGGCCCAGGGGGCCACATTTGCCACCGCCTTGACCATTATCGTCCTGCGCTCACCCGGTACCCAGACCGCCACCCTGCTCTCGGGCATGGCGCAGAGCGCAGGCTATACCATTGGCGCCCTCGCGCCGCTGCTGATCGGCCTGATCCACCACTGGACCGGCAGTTTTCAGCCTATCGCCGGCTTGCTGGCCGCGATCACGCTGGGCACCAGCGTGGCCGGATGGTCAGCAGGCCGCAACCGGTATGTACGCATTCAGGGGCTCGACCCCGAACCGGCCATGGGCCCCGCGGCCAATGCACAGGCCAAGGCGCCGATTGCGCCCTGACCACGTCGTGCAGCACGCCGGACCTGGTTCGGCCCCGCTCAGCCACAGGCCCCCTGATACCCGCAACTGGTGCAGAACTCACAGCCGTCGCGCCGGATCACCCGGTGCAGGTGACATTCGGGGCATTCGCTGCCGGTCATCTGTGCGGTGAGGTCGCCCGAAGCCCCCCGGGCGGCCGCGCCCGGCAGCCCGGGTGCGGTCTCGGCCTGCACCACGCCCATGGGATCGAGCGGCTCGCCTGATTCATCGAGGATGCCCAGCATGGCATACCGATGGATCAGCAAACGCGCAATGTACGCCTCGGTGGAAGGAAAGGAGCGCGACTGGTCGCTGCCCGGCACCCGCGCCATGAAATCCCCCTGCGGTTCGGCGTAACTCATGAGCTTGCGCAGTTTCATGGCGATCCAGGCCGGATCGACGATGCGCATGTCCAGGCTGAGCAGCTTGAAGAGGCCCTGGAACGCGTGCGGGAACTTGCCCGCCCCCCATACCGAATAGGGCCGCGTGGAGCCATCGGGCATGCGCAGTTCTTTCACCATCAGCACCAGATCGTCACCCGTGGCCGGATTGAGCACATCGCAGACCCAACCCATGGTGCCATCGGTACCGGTCTTGGGCTCGCGCGGCGCGATCAGGGCATCCATCATGGCCGAGGCGGCCGACTCGGGCGCCGCGATGCCCAATGAGCGATGCCGGAACGCCACCAGCCGGGCCAGTGCGGCCACCGTGGACGGCATGCTGATGCACTCGCCGGTTTCCGGATCCGTCATCTGGAACTCGGCCTGCCCGCTGGTGCGCGCCAGCACCTGCAGCTTGCGATCGAGCCAGGGGTAGTCGTCGGTATACATGTCGAGGCTGAGCATCTTGGCCACCGACCCCAGGCCGCGGGGCGGGCGCGCGCCATTGACCCAGATCTCGAACGGCCGGTTCTGCAGATCCGAGACGAACACCACGAAACTGCCCTCGGAGGTTTCTATGGCATCGGAGGCCCAGCAGGATGCCCCGCGCGGCAGGCGCGGCCGGTTGGGCCAGCGCAGGCTGTTGAGCACCGGCTCGATGGTGCGCTTGAGCACCAGGCGCCGATCGGCCTCGGACAGGGAAATCGCCTCGGGCTGTACCGGCGCGCCCGTACTGGCGGACCCGACCGACAGCACCGCGCCGCGCTTGCCGCTGGGCCGGTACGTGGTGATGCCCTTGAGCCCGAGGGTCCAGGCTTCGAGATACAGGTTCTTGAAGTCTTCGTAGGGATAGTCGGCCGGGACATTCACCGTCTTGGAAATGGCGGCATCGACGTGGTCCTTGACTGCAGCCACCATGAGCGCGTGGTCGCGCGCCGAAATCTGCAGCGCCGTGCGGAAATGGCCCGGCAGATCGCCCGAGACATCGCCACCCATGAGCCGGTACAGGCGATAGGCGTGATCCTCGACGGTGTAATCCTGGCGCGAGCCATCGGCCATGCGCTTGCTGCGCGTGTAGGTCCAGGAAAAAGGCGGCTCGATGCCGTTCGACGCGTTGTCCGCAAACGCCAGCGAGATGGTCCCCGTGGGCGCGATCGACGTCAAGTGGCTGTTGCGGATGCCATGCTCGGCAATGACCAGGCGGATGTCTTCGGGCAGACGGCGCGCGAAGCCGCTGTTCAGATAGGCTTCTGCCTCGAAACCCGGGAACGCGCCGCGCTCTTGGGCGAGGGCCACCGATGCCCGATAGGCCGCATGCGCAACCGCCTGCGCGAAGCGCCCCGCCATGGCACGCGCCGGTTCGCTGTCGTAGGGCAGCCCGAGCATGATGAGGGCATCGCCCAGCCCGGTCACCCCCAGGCCGACGCGCCGCTTGAGTGCGGCCTCGGCCGCCTGCTCGGGCAGCGGCCACTGGGTGGCATCGAGCACGTTGTCGAGCATGCGGATAGCCAGGGCCGTGACCTCGGCCAGGCCGGCCCAGTCGACCTCGGGCTCGCCCTGCAGCCCAAACGGATTGTGCACGAAGCGCGTCAGGTCGATGGACCCCAGGCAGCAGCAGCCGTAGGCCGGCAGAGGCTGCTCGCCACACGGATTGGTGGCTTCGAGTACCTCGAGATAGTGCAGATTGTTTTCGCGGTTGATCTGATCGTGGAACAGCACGCCCGGTTCGGCGTAATCGTACGTGGAACGCATGATCTGGTCCCAGAGGTCACGCGCCCGGATTTCGCGATAGACCCACAGGCCGTCGGCACGCTGCCAGGCACCCGCGGCCTTGAGGTCTTCGGAAGGCTCCGCAGGGTGCACCAGCGGAAACAGGGTGTCGTCGACCACCGCCTGCATGAAGGCATCGGTGACGCTGACCGACACGTTGAAGTTGGTGAGTTCCCCGGCCGTCTGCTTGGCCTGCACGAAGGCCTCGACATCGGGGTGCGACACCGACAGCACGCCCATTTGGGCGCCACGCCGCGCCCCGGCCGATTCGACGGTCTCGCAGGAGCGATCGAACACCCGCATATAGGAAATGGGCCCCGAGGCCTTGGACGCCGTACCCTTGACCTGCGCGCCCGCGGGGCGGATGTGGCTGAAGTTGTAGCCCACCCCGCCCCCGCGGCGCATGGTTTCCGCCGCCTTCTGCAAGGCATCGTAGATGCCGGGCAGGCCATCGACCGCGCTGGAGATCGAATCGCCCACCGGCTGCACGAAGCAGTTGATCAGCGTGGCTGCCAGATCGGTGCCGGCCGCGGAATTGATGCGGCCTGCGGGGATGAACCCGCGCTGCTGTGCCTGCAGGAACAGCGCCTCGTAGTGGGCCTGCTGATCGGCCGGCTCGACGGCCGCCAGCGCCCGCGCCACCCGCTGCTGGATTTCGCCGATGCTCGTCTCGCCGCCCTTGGCGTACTTCTCGAGCAGCACCTCGGTGGTGATGACCTGGGGCTCGAGGCCGGTGAATACGTCTTCACGCTTCATGATGGCTCCTGCCCCTGCAACCGTGCGCCCGCATTCCGGTGCCCACGCATTCAGGAGCGACAAGGATTTAAAAGGATTTTATACAATATCTAGTGCTGAGCTGTGTAATATACACTATATATAGACCACAAAACCACCCCATGGCAGCCGTGCCCAGCGCCGCGCCAGAGACCCGCGCGGCGCACCGCAGACCGCGCGGCAAGGCGCGCTGCAAGGTTTACTTTACGCCCATTGCGCGCCAGAAACCATGCGCGCAGAACAGCTTTTTCGGTGTGCTGCGGCCGCCATGGAATCGGGCAATCGAGCATCGAGCGCCCCGGAGCCCGGCCGCCCGGCCATCATACAGTTTGCTTATGATTTCCAGCTATATGAAGCTGTGTCAAAATGCGCAGGTCCATTGCACAAGGAGACGTCATGAAGCGCGACACCATCGCCATCCACGGCGGTTTTGCCGGCGATCCGCAGACCCACTCGGTTGCGGTGCCCATCTACCAGACCACCAGCTATTATTTTGATGACACGCAGCATGGGGCCGACCTGTTCGACCTGAAGGTCCCCGGCAACATCTACACGCGCATCATGAACCCCACCACCGATGTGCTCGAGAACCGCGTGGCACAACTCGAGGGCGGCGCAGCCGGGCTGGCGTTTGCCTCGGGCATGGCGGCCATCACGGCCTGTGTGCTCACGGTCGCCAAGGCGGGCGACAACATCGTGGCCACCAGCCAGGTCTACGGCGGCACCTATACGTTCCTGCGCCACACGCTGAACGACCTGGGCATCGAGGCGCGCCTGGTCGACGGCCGCGATCCACAGGCCTTCGAGCGCGCCATCGACGACCGCACCCGCCTGGTGTACTGCGAGTCGGTGGGCAACCCCGCCGGCAACGTCGTCGACATCGCCGCCCTGGCCGAAATCGCACACGCCCATGGCATCCCCCTGGCGGTCGACAATACCGTGCCCACGCCCGCCCTGTGCCGGCCCATCGAACACGGGGCCGACATCGTCATCCACGCCCTCACCAAATACCTGGGCGGCCACGGCACCAGCATTGGCGGCATCCTGATCGACGCGGGCCGCTTCCCCTGGAAAGACAACCCGCGCTTCCCGCAATTCAATGAGCCCGAACCCGCCTATCACGGGGTTGTCTACGCCGATGACTTCGCTGCAGTCCCGCTGGCCGGCCGGGCGCGTACCGTGGCCCTGCGCAACACCGGCGGCGCCATCTCGCCATTCAACGCCTTCCTGATCCTGCAAGGCATCGAAACCCTGGGCCTGCGCATGGAGCGCCACTGCCAGAACGCCCTGGCCCTGGCCAGATACCTGCAGGGCCACCCCAAAGTGGCCTGGGTCAACTTTGCCGGCCTCGAAGACAACCGGGATTACGCACTGGCACAGAAATACATCGACGGTGGTATTCCATCCTCGCTGTTCAGCTTCGGGGTCAAGGGCGGCATCGAGGCCTGCACGCGCTTCATGGACCAGTTGCAGATCATCAAGCGGCTGGTGAACATCGGCGATGCCAAGACGCTGGCCTGCCATCCGGCGACCACCACGCACCGTCAACTCAGCGACGAAGAGCTCGTCACGGCAGGGGTCAGCAAGGATCTGGTGCGCCTGTGCGTGGGGATCGAGCACATCGACGATCTGGTCGACGACATCGAGCAAGCCCTGGCCGTGGCCTGAGCACGCACCCGAACGATCCGTAGCCGATTTTTTTCCGAGAGACCCGAATGCCCTTCATCAAGATCCACCTTGCTGCCGAGCGAAGCAGCGAGCAAAAGAAAAGCCTGGTGCAGGAATGTGCCAGTGCCGTATCCAGCGCACTGGACGTTTCCGGCAGCGTCGTCCATGTGTTCCTGGATTCATACGGCGCCGACAGTGCGTTGATCGGGCAGGACCCTGCCGCAGAAATGGTGCTCTTCGAAGTCTATCTGCTCGAAGGCCGCAGCGCACAGGAAAAGGAAGCCGCCATCGCGGCACTGGATGCCGCCGGTGTACGCTGTCTGGGGGTCTCGGCCAAGGCATCGCGCGTCATCATCCACGATCTGGCGCGCGAAAACTACGGCACCACCGGCGGGATCAGCGCCCTGAAGGCCGGCCTGTAGGGCGCACAGGCAAGCTGCGCAGCATCGTGCCCGCTGCAGGCCAGCAGCACGGCCTGACAGCGCGCGATGCTGCACTGCACTAGGCACGCTTGCCACTGATGCAGATCGGGCTTGCGCGCACAGGCGAGCCCGCGCTCAGCCCAATGCCGTGTCGAGCAGCATCATCACCACGAAGCCTATCATCAGCCCGCAGGTGGCCAGGGCCTCATGGCCGGCACGGTGCGACTCGGGGATGATCTCGTGGCTGATCACGAACAGCATGGCGCCTGCGGCAAAGCCCAGCCCCCAGGGCAGCAAGGCGGCTGACCAGCCTACGGCGAGCGCGCCCAGCACGGCCGCGATGGGCTCCACCAGCCCCGAGGCCATGCCCAGCAGCACCGAAAACCGGCGTTCATACCCGACCGCCATCAACGCCACGGCCACGACCAGGCCCTCGGGAATGTCCTGGATGGCAATCCCCGTGGCCAGCGCCGTACCGCGCAACACGTCGGTGCCGGCGTAGCCCACGCCAATCGCCAGGCCCTCGGGCACGTTGTGCAATGCAATGGCGAACACGAACAGCCAGGTGCGGCGCAGACGGGTGGATTCCACCCCCTCGCGCCCCTTGACGAAGTGCTCATGGGGCAGGAAACGCTCGAAGCCGAGCAGCACGAGAGCCCCCAGCAGAATCGCCGAACCGACGATGAGCCCTGCCCCCCAGGGCCCATGGCCCAGGTCGGCAGCAGCCTCCAGGCCCGGCATCGTCAGCGAGAAGGCACTGGCCGCCAGCATGACCCCGGCCCCGAAGCCCAGCAGCGCGTCCTGTGTGCGGGTCGACAGCGCCCGCACCGTCAGGATGGGCAAGGTGCCCAGGGCCGTGGCACCCGCAGCCGCCAGGCCGCCGATCAGCGCCATGCCAGCCATGGGGTCGACGCGATCCAGCCAGCGCCAGAGCAGCCAGAGCGCTGCGAGCAGCACAATGGCGGCCACCAGCAGGGCCAGGGCAATAAATGTCTTGTGAAAGGATGAGCGCATGGCGGATCAGAGTAAAGTGGCATTCTAATCCATGGCGATTCCGACCCGACGCACCCCGGACCCGCGGCGCCATGGTTCTACAACCTGCAGGAGACCCCATGAAAAAACCGCTGGACTTCTACTTCGATTTTTCCTCACCTTATGCTTACCTTGCCAGCACCCGGATCGAGGCGCTGGGCCAGGAACTGGGCCGCGATGTGGTCTGGCGCCCCATCCTGCTGGGCCCGATGTTCCAGGCCATGGGCAGTGGCCCCCTGGTCGACATCCCGCTCAAGGGCGCCTACGCCGAGCGCGACTTCGCACGTTCGGCGCAGCTGTTCGACATCCCTTACCAGCGGCCCGACCCCTTTCCCATCGCCACCGTCGGCGCGGCGCGCGCCACGCTGTTCCTGCGCGCGCAAGGGGGCAATCTGGCGGCCGCCTTCGCCCACCGCGTGTTCGATGCCTACTATGTGCAAGGGCAGGACATCCGCGACGCCGCGATACTGCGGGCGCAGGCACAGGCCATCGGGTTCGATCCGGCCGCGCTCGAACAGGGCATGGCCGATCCCGCCATCAAGGCGGCGCTCAAGCAGGACGTCGCCGATGCCATGGGCCGCGGCGTGTTCGGCTCGCCGTTCGTATTCGTGGACGATGAACCCTTCTGGGGCTTCGACCGCTTCGACCACATCCGCCGCTGGGCCGCTCGTCAGGCGGGCTGACCCGTCGACCGCAGGTCGGCAGCGGAGCCAGGCCCTCAGCGTGCAGCGGACAGGCTCCCGGCCTGGTTTGGCCAGGCCCGCAGGAACGCCATCAGCACCCGGGCGGCATTGTCGGCGGCGATATTCATGAAAGCGTACATTTCATTTTCGGCGGCACCGCCACCGGCCAGATCACTCAGCGACCGAAAGGCGATGAACGGGACACGATTGCGCCAGGCCACCTGGGCACAGGCGGCGCTTTCCATGTCGAGCACGTTGGCCTCGAAGGTATCGAACACGTAGCGCCGAAAATCTGCGTTGTCCATGAACGCCTGACCCGAGACACCGTTGCCGCCCACGATCACCCTGGGTGTGTGTTGAACACAGCGCTGGCGCTGATCGCAGGCGCGCAGGGGTTCGCTGCGAATCCGGCGCGCCACCTCGAGCATCTGCGCATCGGCCGCAAACCAGAATTTCTCCTGGATCGGCGTCTCGCCAGCTCGCCGTACACGCACGGGCCGCGGCTGCATGGCGCCGTAGGGCGCGAAATCCAGTGTCGTCTTGCCCCTGGGCGGCTGGAACTGCCCCGGCGCGCGTTCGCGCATCATCACCATCTCGAGATACTGCCCCCAGCGCTCCGGCACGGCGACATCACCCAGATTCAGGGCAGGATTCACGCCTCCGGCAATGCCACTGAAGACCAGGTGCGTGGCATTGAACCGATCGAAGAGCAGCTGGGTATTCATGGCGGCGTTCACCATGCTCACACCGCTCAGCATGAGCACGACGGGCTGGCCTTCGAGTACCCCCAGATCGAAATCCACCCCGTCCGAGGTCAGGCGTACGGCCTGTTCCAGATGTTGCCGCAGCAGCGCCAATTCAGGAGCAAAAGCCGACATGATGGCCATGCGTGGGGTGCCCTCGAGCCAGCCTGCGGAGGCCGCACGAACCTGGGCGACAGGCGCCGCCTGTACCGGACCGGAAACATCCGTGTCTTGCGCATGGGCCCCGGTGCACGAGAACACGCCCAGCGTGCCCAGCACGAGCAGCACGCCCAGCAGCCACGACCGGCAGAGCCCGCGCACGCGGCATGGAAAGCGGGATCGTGCACTCATGACAGGACCTCCGGGCCTGGCGTCGGCCCAGAGCCCGGCCCCATGTGCGCCCCGACCCGATGCTCATCCGACACGCTGCCGGATCGTGCGCTGTCGGACCGCACGCTTTCCTGCCGCACGCTTTCCGGCTGCACGCTTTCCGGCTGCACGCTTTCCTGCCGCACGCTTTCCGGCTGCACCCCTGAAGGCGCTGGCTCGGCCGCGCCATCCGGCAGGATCTCGGTCAGGCGGTGGACTTCGATATCGGCATGCAATCCGGCCAGATCGGGCATCTCGGCCCCCGCTCGAATGGACAGGTCCGAAAACCGGTTCACCTTGCCGTACAGGCCCTGCTGGCCCGCCACCGCCGTGACCGCGCGGTTGTAGTGGCCCACCGCGCTGCCCAGCGTCTGGCCCAGTTTCTGCAGCCGCTCGGCCACCCGGACCACCTGGCGGTAGACATCGCCTGCCATGTCGCTCAGGGCACGCGCCTGCTCATTGCTGCGCGCCAGCATCCAGAGGCTCGCCACTGTACGCAAGATCGGCATCAGGGTCGTATGGGATACCAGAACCACATTCTGGCGATAGGCCCAGTCGAACAGTGCCTTGTCGTGGCGCAGTGCCTCGATGTAGGCGGGTTCCACCGGCATGAACATCAGCACGAAGCCCGGGCTGCGCAAGCCGATCAGGCGCGCGTAATCCTTGCCGGCCAGATCGGCCACGTGCTGGCGTACGGCCTGCACATGTGCCGCCAGCGCCTGGTTGCGCGCCTCGGGGGTCTCGGCGGCCACGGCCTGTTCCCAGGCCACCAGGGAGACTTTGCTGTCGAGCACCATGTGCTTGCCATCGGGCAGCAGGACCAGAAAATCGGGCAGCCGACGCTGGCCGGACTCGTCGCGCAGGCTGGCCTGGCTGCGGTAGTGCTCATCGCGCACCAGCCCCGCCACCTGCAGGCTGCGCTCGAGTTGCATCTCGCCCCAATTGCCGGCCGTTTTCTTGTCGCCACGCAGGGCCGAACTGAGCGCCTGGGCCTCGGCACTCATTTTCAGGCCCATCTCGCGCACCTGCCCGATGTCTGCAGACAACCGGGCCTGGCCGCGCACGGCGGCCTCGTGCACCTCGTTGATGCGCTGGCGGAACTGCTCGACCTGCTCACGAAACGGCAGCAGGACGTGCGTGAGTTCGCTGCGCCCGGATTCCGCAAAGCGGCGCGACTTCTCTTCGAGCACCTGGCTCGCCAATTGCTCGAACTCGACCCGCAGACTGGCCCGGGCGGCCTCGAACCCGGCCTGCATGACCTGCAGCGCCGCCTGCTTTTCATCGAGTGCCGCCTGCGCCCGGGCGAGGGCCAGTTCGGCCTGCTGCGCCTGCTGGCGCCAATGCTCGATGGCCTGCACCTGCCCGTCGCTTTGCCCCTGCAGGGCTTCGACCTGCGCCTGCAGCCGGGCCGCGTGCTCGAGGCGCCCGGCATCCACAGCCAGGCGCCTGAAGTGCCCTCGAAGGGCCACGCCACCCGCCACCAGAATCAGCACCAGGAGGCCCAGAGCGGCGATGGCCTGCATATCGGGATTCAATGAAAACACGGTTGACATCCTCTCCCGCCTAAAATCGGGGGATTCCTACGGCGCTCACCCCAGCATCGAGCCGGAATGAGCTGCTTCGGTGGGTTCCTGCTGCTGGCGACATTACTGCATCGCTCACTTCACAGGCGAACCGGGCGTGTCCCGCCCTTAGTACATTGATCGCGCCGACCAGATCGGCGTGTTCCTCGAAACCGCACGCCACGCACCGGAACTGTGCCTGCGTCTGGCGGTTGTCCGCCGACACATGACCACAGCACGGACAGGTTCGACTGGTGTTCTGCGGCGGCACCGCCACCAACCAGCCGCCGTTCCACGCCAGTTTGTAATCCAGTTGGCGACGAAACTCGAACCAACCCTGATCGAGGATGGCTTTGTTCAGGCCGGATTTGGCTCGAACATTCTTGCCCGGTTGCTCGGTTGTGCCTGTCGCCGATCTGGACATGTTGCGTACCTGCAAGTCCTCGATACACACCATCGCGTGGTTTTGGCTGATCGTGGTCGTGGCCTTGTGCAGGTAGTCGCAGCGGGCGTGGCCGATGCGGGCGTGGATCTTCTGGACGCGGGCTTTCGCCTTCTTCCAGTTAGTGCTGAACTTGGTCTTGCGGCTCATCGCCCGCTGCGCACGGCGCAGCGCGGCTTCATGCCGCTTGAAACTGTTGAGCGGCGCGTAGAACGTGCCGTCCGAGAGGGTGGCGAACCGGGCCACGCCCATGTCGATGCCGACCGCATCGCCGTTCGGGATGGGCTGCTCGACCTCGCGCTCGGTTTGGATGCTCACATGCCACTTGCCCGCAGACAGGCTGACGGTGACGTTTTTCACCTCACCCAACACCTGCCGGCTGTTGCGGTAGCGCAGCCAGCCGAGCTTGGGCAGGAAGACGCGGCTATTGCTCTGATCGAGCTTGATCTGCTTGGCGTCGGGATAGCGGAAGCTGTCGGACTGGCCCTTCTTCTTGAAGCGCGGGAAGTCGGCCCGCTTGGCGAAGAAGTTGGCATAAGCGCGTTCCAGATCCTTGAGGGTCTGTTGCAGCGGATGCGTCGGCGCATCGGCCAGCCACGGCGTTTCCGGGCCATTGCGCCACTCGGTGAGCCGCTTGCACAGGCCGGCGTAACCGAGCTTCTTCTCGCCTTGCTCATAGCGTTCCTTCTGCAAGGCCAGCGCCTTGTTGAAGACGAAGCGGCACGACCCGGCGAAGCGGCGCATGTTGCGCTGCTGTTCGCCAGTTGGCACCAGTTCGTATTTGAAGGCTTGGAGGCGTTGCATGGTCGGAATTATAAGTCTGCGCCGACTTCGAGGCAGAACTGGTGGAGTTCGACGGCGAGGACGATCACGTCCACCTGCTGGTGAACTACCCGCCCAAGGTGGCCGTCTCGACGCTGGTGAACAGCCTCAAAGGCGTGTCCAGCCGCATGATCCGTAAGCAGAACCACCCGAGCATCCGCGAGAATCTGTGGAACGGCGCACTCTGGTCGCCGTCCTGCTTCGCCGGTAGCTGTGGCGGTGCGCCCATCGAAATCATCCGCCAGTACATCGAACAACAGCAGACACCACACTGACCGCCCAAAGAACGCCTACGGCGTTCGCGCTATCGTTCCCAGCCTGAAGGCTGAGGCTTGCCGCGCACCGGGTCAGGACCTTGAACCGACAAGACCGTCCATCATCGCACATCCGGGGCAGAATTGCCCCCCGCACACCCGAGCCGCAACAGCGATTGAGTACACTGGAACATTCGCCCGTCCTGGCACGGGCTTCTGTACGCTGTCTGGCGACAGCCTTCAACCCCCGGCGCGGGGGTGTACCGGAGAACCTCATGAGCACAAAAAAAGTCTCGCTGGCCTTTCACGATGGCCGCCGCATTCCCCAGCTCGGGTTTGGCACCTGGCAGCTGACTGGTGAGGTGGCCGTGCCGGCTTTGCTGACTGCACTCGAAACCGGTTATCGGCTCATAGACACGGCTGCCAGCTATGGCAACGAGGCCGACGTCGGCACGGCCGTGGCCCGCAGCGGCATTCCTCGTGAAGACCTGTTCATCACCACCAAGGTCTGGAACAACCAGCATGGCCACGACGCACCCAAGGCCGCTCTGGCCGAAAGCCTGGAACGCCTGCAGCTGGATTTCGTGGATCTCTACCTGATCCACTGGCCCGTCCCCAAAGAGAATCGCTATCTGGAAACCTGGCAGGCCCTGATCCAGCTGCGCGACGAAGGCCTGGCCAAATCCATTGGCGTCTGCAATTTCGAGCTCGACCATCTGCAGGAACTGCTCGACCAGACCGGCGTATTGCCCGTGGTCAACCAGATCGAACTGCATCCGCATTTTCAGCAGCATGCCCTGCGCGAATTTCACGCCAGCCATGACATCCTGACCCAGGCCTGGAGCCCGCTGGGGCGTGGCACCCTGTTCCAGGAACCCGTCATTCTGGATCTGGCCCACCAGTTGCAGGCCACACCAGCCCAGGTGATCCTGGCCTGGCACTTGCGGTCTGGCCACCTGGTGATCCCCAAATCGGCCAACGCCCAGCGCATCCGCGAAAACTTCAACATCTGGAATCTGCATCTGGACGATGCCGCGATGGCGCGCATCGCCAGCCTGGACAAGCCCGATGGCCGTACGGGCCCGGACCCGGTGCGCTTTCACCTGATGTAGGCCCGCACCCCGCCGGAAATGACTGGCGGGGCCAGCGGCCCCGCCAGTCTGCCATGGGCCCGCCGCAATCGCCGGGACCCGACCCACAACGCCCCGTTTCAGGCCAGCAGCTGGCGCAAGGCGTACTGCAGGATGCCGCCATGGCGGTAATAGGCCGCCTCGGTGGGGGTGTCGATGCGCACCAGGGCATCGAATTCGACCCCGCCCGCCTTGACATGCACGGTCTTGGGGCTGCCGCCGTCATTGAAGGCTTCGATGCCGGTGATCTCGAAGGTTTCTTCGCCAGCCAGGCCCAGGCTGGCGGCATTCTGCCCTGCAGGAAACTGCAGCGGCAGCACGCCCATGCCGATCAGGTTGGAGCGATGGATGCGCTCGAACGACTCGGCGATCACAGCTTTCACGCCCAGCAGGATCGTGCCCTTGGCCGCCCAGTCGCGCGAAGAACCCGAGCCGTATTCCTTGCCGGCCAGAATCACCAGCGGAACGCCGGCCTTCTGGTAGTTCTGCGAGGCATCGAAGATGGTGGCCACCGGTGCGCCGGCCTGGGTGAAGTCGCGCGTGTAGCCCCCTTCGGTACCCGGTGCGATCTGGTTGCGCAGGCGCACGTTGGCAAACGTGCCGCGGATCATGACTTCGTGGTTGCCGCGCCGCGAGCCGTACGAGTTGAAGTCTTTGGGCTCGACCCCGTGGGCCTGCAGATACTGGGCCGCCGGGGAGCCCTTGGCGATGGAGCCCGCCGGGCTGATGTGGTCGGTGGTGACCGAATCCCCCAGCAGCGCCAGCACCCGCGCACCCGTGATGTTGCCCACGGCTTCGGGTTCGCGCGGCATGCCCTCGAAATAAGGCGGGTTGCGCACGTAGGTCGATGAGTCATCCCAGTGGAATATGCTGCCCTGGGGCGTCTCGAGATCATTCCAGATGGCGCCGCCATCGAAGACGTTCGAGTAGCCGCGCTTGAACATGTCGGCCGAGATGCACGAGCGGATCACCGACTGGATTTCTTCGGCCGACGGCCAGATGTCGCGCATGTAGACATCCTGGCCGTTGTGATCCTGGCCCAGCGGCTCGGTGTAGAGATCGTGGTCCATGCTGCCGGCCAGGGCATAGGCCACCACCAGCGGCGGTGACATCAGGTAGTTGAGCTTGACCTCGGAGTGGATGCGCCCCTCGAAGTTGCGGTTGCCCGACAGTACCGAAGCCACCGCCAGGTTGTTGGCCGCCACCGCCGCCGAGACCTCGGGGATGAGGGGCCCGGAATTGCCGATGCAGGTGGTGCAGCCATAACCCACCAGATTGAAGCCGAGCTGGTCCATATAGGTGTTCAGGCCGGCCTTTTCATAGTAGTCGGTGACCACGCGCGAGCCCGGAGCCAGGCTGGTCTTGACCCAGGGCTTGGTGCTCAGGCCGCGCTTGACCGCGTTCCTGGCCAACAGGCCGGCGGCAATCATGACCGCCGGGTTGGACGTATTCGTGCAGGACGTGATCGCGGCAATCACCACGGCACCGTGATCGATCTGGAAGGTGTGCCCGTTGACCGTGGCCGTGGCCGGATTGGATGTGGGTGAACCCGGCAATGCCGCCAGCGAGGTGGCCAGCGCCGGTTTGGCGTTGGACAGGGCGATGCGATCCTGGGGGCGTTTCGGGCCGGCAATCGAGGGTTCGACGGTGCCCAGATCGAGTTCGAGGCGCTCGGAATAGTGCGGTTCGTGATCTGGATCGTGCCACAGGCCCTGGGCCTTGGCATAGGTTTCGACCAATGCGACCTGCTCATCGGAGCGGCCCGTGAAGCGCAGGTAATTGAGGGTTTCGTCGTCGATCGGGAAGATGGAGATGGTGGAGCCGTACTCGGGGCTCATGTTGCCGATGGTGGCCCGGTTGGCCAGCGGCACAGCGGCCACGCCCGGCCCGTAGAATTCGACGAACTTGCCCACCACCCCGTGCTTGCGCAGCTGCTCGGTGATGGTCAGCACCAGGTCGGTGGCGGTGGTGCCTTCGGGCAGCGAGCCGTGCAGCTTGAACCCCACCACGCGCGGGATCAGCATCGAAATCGGCTGGCCCAGCATGGCCGCCTCGGCCTCGATGCCGCCCACCCCCCAGGCCACCACGCCCAGGCCATTGACCATGGGGGTATGCGAGTCGGTACCGACGCAGGTATCGGGATAGGCTTCGGTCACGCCATCGACCTGACGCGTGAACACGCCACGCGCCAGATGCTCGAGGTTGACCTGGTGCACGATGCCGGTGTCTGGTGGCACCACCCGGAAGTTGTCGAACCCGGTCTGCCCCCAGCGCAGGAACTTGTAGCGTTCGAGGTTGCGCCGGTATTCGATTTCCTGGTTGCGCTTGAATGATGCGTTGTGGCCGAAGTCATCCACGATCACCGAGTGGTCGATGACCAGCTCGACGGGCACCAGCGGGTTGATGCGCGCGGCGTCGCCCCCCAGGGTCTGCATCGCATCGCGCATCGCGGCCAGGTCGACCAGCGCCGGAACACCGGTGAAGTCTTGCAGGATGACCCGTGCCGGCGTGAACGCGATTTCACGGTCGGGCTCTGCGGCGGGATCCCAGCTGGCCAGTGCACGGATGTCGTCGGCGCGCACCGAATGCCCATCTTCGGTGCGCAGCAGGTTTTCGAGCAGGATCTTGAGGCCGTATGGCAGGCGGGTTGGATCCAGCCCCTGGGCCTTGAGTGCGTCGAGCTTCCAGATGCGGTAGGGCGTGCCCCCCACATCGAGCGTTGCCTGAGCACCGAAACTGTTGGGATGAGCCATCGCGTGTCCTCCTGAAGATTTTTTGCCCTGCGGGGAATGAAGTCGGATGGGCCCATGTTACTACGCAATGCTTGCGTGAATCTGACAAGCCATACAATCTGGCAATCTGACGAACCCCCTGGCGCACCGTTCATCCGGAAGGCTGTCCACGCGGCCCCCCGTCGGGCGATTCAGATCTATTGCCACCTGATCTTGACATTGATCGTCCTGGCGGGTGATTGCCCCGGGTTCGACCCTCGATTTCGTGACGCTGGTGGTCCTACACTAGGGAAATCATTCTCATTTACTTCCATTTTCATTCACTTGGTTCGCAAGAGGCTCCCTCATGGCATTCCCTGCTTTCTTCGCCGAAGTGCCGCGCATCACCGTTCACGACGGCCTGGCGCGGTTGCTCGGGGCATCGGACGACGGCACCATTGAATATGGTTACGAAGACGTGGTGCGCCTGGCCGGTCACTCATGCCCCACCGTGGCCGGCGCCTGGCTGATGACCCTGCAGGCCCTGCAGGCCCTGTATCCCGACGGCACACCCGAACGCGGCGAGATCGACGTCCGTTTTGCCGATGAGGCCACCCGCGGCGTCACCGGCGTGATCGCCAACGTGGTGGGCCTGGTGACCGGCGCCACCACCGACACGGGCTTCAAGGGCCTGGCCGGGCGTCACGACCGGCGCCACCTGATGCATTTCAATGCCGACATCCCGGGCGAGATCACCTTCACCCGGCGTGATACGGGCGCAGCGGTGGCCGTGTCCTTCAGCGCGCAGGCCATCCCCGGTTCACCCGAGGCCATGCCGCTGCTGCAGAAAATGCTCTCGGGGCAAGCCACTGAAGAGGAAGGCCGGCAATTCGGGGCCCTGTGGCAGGATCGGGTACGCCGCATACTCACGGCGCCGGCACAGGCCGGCCTGGTCACGGTCAGCCCGCTGCAGGCCGCCTGAACCTTCTGCCGGGCTCCGGCGTCCACGAACGGCTAAAATCCGCTCATGGACGCCTTCAATCACACCCTGTTTCTATGGGTCAATGCCCAGCAACCGGGCCCGGGCCTGTTGCTGTTGGGCCGCATCCTGGCCAATGGCCTGGTCTGGCTGTTCCCCCTGTATGTGGTGATCAGCTGGCTGCGGGGCTCGGCGGCGGGGCGTGAAGCCCTGCTGCAGGGGGTCCTGGCCGCCTGTCTGGCCATGCTGCTGTCCTGGCTGATCGGTCAGGCCTGGTTTCACCCACGTCCATTCATGATCGGCCTGGGCGAACAGCATCTACCCCACAAGCCGACGGCGTCGTTTCCCAGCAACCACCTGAGCTTCATCTGGGCCCTGTGCGCGGGCATGGCGCTACACCCCGCGCGGCGCCGGGCGGCCGCCTGGCTGGCCGCGCTCGGTCTGTGCGTGGCCTGGGCACGCATCTGGATGGGGTTGCACTTCCCGTTCGACATGGCCGGGGCCGCGCTGCTGGGCCTGCTGTGCGCCGGGCTGACCTGGCCCCTGCACCAGCGCTTCATCCCCGGCCTGCGGCGCATGATGGAGCCCGTCTACCACCTGGTCTTCGCCTGGCCGATCCGGGCCGGCTGGGCACGCAAATAGCCATGCACGACATCCACCAGCAGCACATCATCGATCAGCATCTCGAACAATTGCTCGCACACGACCCGCGTCTGGTCGCCGTCAGCCAGGTCGCCGGGCCCCTGCAGCCACGCATGCATCCCCCGGGGTTCGAGGGGCTGGCCCGTGTCATCTGCGGGCAGCAGCTCTCGGTGGCCAGCGCGGATGCCATCTGGCAGCGCTTCAAGGCCCGCCAGGCCGCCAGCAGCCCGCAGGCGTTCCTGGACCTTGGCGAGGCCGGCCTGGCAGGGGTGGGGTTGTCGCGCAGCAAATTCGAAACGATCCAGACCGTGGCCCGGGCGCTGCAGGCCGGCGAACTGGATCTGGCGGCCATTGCCCGCCAGCCGGCCGATCAGGCCCTGCAGTCTCTGGTGCGCTACAAAGGCATCGGCCCATGGACGGCCGAGATCTATCTCATGTTCTGCGCCGGCCATCCGGATGTCTTTCCAGCTGGTGATCTGGCCCTGCGCAAGGGGGTGGCCGATGCGCTGGGCCTGGGCTCGGCGCCTGCCGTGGCTGAACTGGGCCGGATCGCTCTGGGCTGGGCACCCTGGCGCTCGGTGGCCGCATTGCTGTTCTGGCGCTATTATGGGGCGTTGCGCCACAAGGAAGCGCTGCCGGTCTGAGCACCGCCAGCGTGGTACCGATGGCCGGCAGCACGCCCCGCCAACCATCCCGGAACAGATCCATGTTCAATCTCGAAGGACACACCGCGCTCGTCACAGGGTCTTCCCGTGGCATCGGCCATGAAACAGTCCGGGCGCTGGCCCGGCAGGGTGCCCAGGTGATCATCAACGGCCGCAACCCCGATACCGTGGCGCAGGCCGTGGCCGCACTGCAGTCCGAAGGGTGCCGGGCCCTGCCGCTGGTCTTCGACATCGAAGACGTACCAGCCACCCTCGCGGCGGTCGACCAGATCCTGACGCAGGTGGGCACCATCGATATCCTGTTCGCCAATGCCGCACTGCAACATCGCGAACCGCTGCTCTCATTTCCGCAGCATGAATTCGAGCGCATCCTGTTCGCCAACCTGACCGCCCAATGGGCCCTGGGGCGGCACCTGGCAAGCCACATGATGGCCCGCGAATACGGCCGCATCATCTTCACGGGGTCCATCACGGGTCTGCGCGGCAAGCGCGAAATCACGGCCTATACCGCCGCCAAGTCGGCCCTGCATGGCCTGGTGCGGCAATGGACGGCAGAACTGGCCTGCCACGGCATCACCGTCAATGCCATCGCCCCGGGCTACATCAAGACCGAGTTCACCCAGGCCCTGGTCGATGATGCCGAATTCAATCAATGGCTGAACAGCCGTTCACCCTCTGTGGGCTGGGGCACGGCACAGGACGTGGCCTCCACGGCCGTCTATCTGGCGGCACGTGAATCGGGCTTCATCAGCGGCCAGGTGATCACGGTCGACGGCGGAATGACGGCCACCATGATGTAGCGGCCATCACCCGGCCGGCACCGTGGCGCCACGGCCCGGCCTATACAGGGCGCACCGCCATCGGGCCGGCGCCACGCCCGGTACCGCTTCAGGCCCGGCACCACCTCAAGCCCGGCACAGGATCTCGCCGTGCACGATGGACATCCAGCCATCTTCGGCGGCCATCCAGCGGCGCCAGGCATCCGAGATGCGCTGCAGGTCGGCCTGGGTGGCCCAGTTCTGCTCGAGCAGCTGGGCGCCGATCCTGGAATGCAGGATGCGGTCGGCCCACATGCCGCCCCACCAGCCGCGTGCTTCGGGGGTGGCCAGACACCACGTGCTGGAACTGCACTCGATCTGCCCGAAACCCGCCCGTTGCGCCCAGTGCAGCAGGAAACGGCCGGCGTTGGGCTCACCGCCATTGGCCCGCGCGGCGCGCTGGTACCAGCCCAGCCATTCGTCGAGTTCGCCCAGTAACGGGTACCAGATGAATCCCGCATAATCGGCATCGCGGGCCGCGACGAGGCCGCCAGGCCTGCACACGCGCTTCATTTCGCGCAGGGCCTGGACGGGGTCGCCGACGTGCTGCAGCACCTGATGGGCGTGGACGATGTCGAAGTGGCCATCGGGGAAATCGAGTGCATGCACGTCACCCACCACGCAGTGCACATTGCCCAGGCCGTGACGCGCGACTTCGGCCTGCGTGAGGGCGCAGGACTCTTCGGTGAGTTCGAGTGCAACCACCCGCCCTGGCGCCACGCGGGCTGCCATGTCGGCCGTGATGGTGCCCGCCCCCGAGCCCACATCCAGCAGCTTCACCCCGGGCTGCAGCGCCGCCGCCAGATAGGCGGCCGAGTTCTCGACCGTGCGATTGCTGTGCGAGCGCAGCACCGAACTGTGATAACCGTGTGTATAGCGGCCGCCCATGACGTTGCCGTTGCCCTGCTGCCCGCCCATGACGTGCCCCGTGTGTGAAATCCGTACTTCAGATGATGGACCCGGCCGAAGCCGCGCCGCCATCCACCGTGACGATGGTGCCGGCAGTATACGCCGAGCGATCCGAGGCCAGGAAGACGATCAGATCGGCCACCTCGGCCACCGAGGCCGCCCGGCCCAGCGGCATGCCGGCCGCCAGTTCTGCAGCCCGCTCGGCATCCCCCAGGTGCTTGGCGGCACGCCCGCGCAGAATGCGCTCGATGCGCTCGGTCGCGACCGGCCCCGGGTTGACCCCCAGCACGCGCACGCCGTCTTTCAGGCCGCGCCCGCCCACGGATCGGGTAAACGCCATCAGGGCCGCATTGCCCGTGCAGCCGGCGACGTAGTCGAAATCGAAATTCTCGCCACCACTGCCGATATTGTTGATGATGACTCCGCCCCCCCGCTCACGCATCAGTGCATAGAAGGCCCGCGTCATGTCGATATAGCCGAAGACTTTCAGTTCCCAGCCCGCGCGCCAGCGCCGCGCATCGACCTCGAACAGATCGCCGCCCGGGATGACACCGGCATTGTTGACCAGGATGTCCGTATCCGGTGCCTGCGCCACCACCCGCTCGATGGCGCCCGGTGTGGTCAGGTCTTCGGCCAGGTGCCTGACCGGTATGCCGAAACGCTGCTCGAGATCCTGCGCCAGCGCCTGCAGCTTGCCCTCGGAGCGAGCCACCAGCGTCAGGGAGGCCCCTTCACGCGCAAAGGCTTCGGCAATGCCCGCACCAATACCCTGTGATGCGCCGGTCACGAGCACCTGCCGGCCTGCAAGTTGCAAATCCATGATCTCCTCCTGATAAGCCCTGCCACAGGCTGGCAGGCGCCCCTGTGGAATCGCCTGCCAGCCTGTCCGAAAGCGTACCGCAAAACGTCTTCCAGCGGCTTATTTCCAGAGTTTGCAGCGGGATTCTTCCTTGGTCGTGAAGACTTCTTCACCGGGCATGACCGCCACGGTCGATACGTAGTCCCACGGCTCCTTGGACTCACTGGGCGACTTCACCTGCACCAGGTACATGTTGTGCACATAACGGCCATCATCGCGCACATACCCCTCGCCGTAGAAATCCTTGAGCGGGGTCTTGCGGAACCACTCGCGGATCTGATCGGCATCGGTCGTGCCCAGTTCCTGCGCGGCCTTCAGCCATTGCATCGTGGCCGAATAGTTGGCGGCCTGGATATCGGTCGGCATGCGCTGGGCCTTCTCGTAGAAACGACGGCCGAATTCGCGCGCCTCATCGCTCACGCTCCAGTCCCAGCTGGTCGTGAACAACAGGCCTTGCGCCTCTTCGAGCCCCATGCTGTGCACGTCGATCAGGAACAGCATCAGGCTGGCCACCTTCATGGACCGGTCGATGCCGAATTCACGCGCCATTTTCAGTGCATTGATCATGTCGGCACCGCCATTGGCGATCCCCAGGATCTCGGCGCCGGAACTCTGCGCCTGCAGCAGGAAGGACGAGAAGTCCAGCGCCCCCAGGGGATGCTTGACGGTACCGACCACCTTGCCGCCATTGGCCTCGATCACCTTTTTGGCATCATTGACCAGTGCCTCGCCAAATGCATAGTCGGCCGCAAGGAAATACCAGTCCTTGAAACCTTGCTTGATGAGTGCGTTGGCGGTGCCCTTGGCGAGCGCAACCGTGTCCCAGGCGTAGTGAATCGTGTAGGGCGAACACTGCTCGTTGGTGAGCGCCGAAGTGCCCGGCCCATTGGCGATCATCAGGCGCTTCTTGTCTTCGGCGATCTTGCCCATGGCCAGCCCGGCGGCCGAATTGGTGCCCGCAATCAGCAGGTCCAGGCCTTCGGTGTCCATCCATTGGCGTGCCCGGGTGGCGGCAATGTCAGCCTTGTTCTGATGATCCTCGCTGAGCAGCACGATGGGTTTGCCATTGAGGGTACCGCCGAAATCATCGATGGCCATCTGGATGGCCATTGCGCCATCCCGGCCGTCCAGGGCCGCATACGAACTGCTCATGTCGGTCAGATGGCCGATGACCACCTTGTCCTCTGCCGCCTGCCCCGGCAGTGCGGCAAACGAAAGCGCACCGGCCAGGCCCAGCACGGCGGATATTTTGCATGGATTGAATTTCATAATGTCTCCATCATGTTTGTCTGAATTCATCAATGGTGTAGGTTCATATCCGAACGCACGGCTGCCGCAGTCACGCGCGCCGCACCTCCGGATGAATGCGATATTGATACAAAACGTTTCTCCCTTGAGTACCTCCCATGTGCTTGCACTGACGTTTCAGGGGGTGTGAGCCCGCATGCCCGTGCCCTGCGCAGCGGTCGCGATCGCCTGCACGGCGCCGGGATTGACCAGCGTGCTGAGATCACCGGTGTCCTGGCCCAGCAAAGCGGCACGCACCACGCGCCGCATGACCTTCATGTTGCGCGTGCGCGGCAGGTCGTCGACGAAGACCACGCCAGCAGGCCGGAACGCCTTGCCCAGGCCCGCCGCCACGGCCTGCGACAGCGTGGCCACGGCAGCCGCCTGATCGATGCCCGGCCCGGGCACGCACACGCACATCACCGCCGTGCCCTTGATGGCATCCGGCACCCCCACCACTGCGGCATCCCCGACCAGCCCGGTGTCGATCAGAAGGGCCTCGATCTCGGATGGCCCCACCCGCTTGCCCGCGATTTTCAGCGTGTCGTCCGAGCGGCCATGCACATACCACATGCCATCGGCATCACGGCTGGCAAAATCACCATGCGCCCAGACATTCGGCCAGCGTGACCAGTAGCTCTGCAGGTAACGCTCGCGATCGTGCCACAGACCGCGCGTGAGCCCGATGCAGGGCGAACGCAGTACCAGTTCGCCGGTGAGCCCGGGGCCCACCGATATGCCATCCGCATCCACCACGTCGGCCCCCGTGCCCGGCACGGGTCCGGCGAACGCACAGGGCTTCAGGGGATGAATCACCGTGCCGGTAAGGATGCCGCCCATTTCGGTGCCACCCGAAAAATTCAGCAGCGGCACCCGCCGCCGGCCAATCTGTTCGAAAGCCCATGACCAGGCGTCGAGCGTCCAGGGTTCACCCGTGGAAACCATGACCCGCAGGCAGGACAGATCCCGTTGCGCGAGTTCATCCTGCGGCAGGGACATGGACAGGCGCGCAATCGTGGGTGCCAGCCCGAGGTAGCTGACCCGGTGCCGCTCGACCAGCCGCCACAGGCGATCAGGCTGCGGGTAATTGGGCGCCCCCTCGGCCAGCACCACCGTGGCGCCCACCAGCAAGCCGCCGAAGACCAGCATGGGCCCCACCAGCCAGCCCATGTCCGACATCCACAGGAACCGGTCTTCGGCTTTCAGGTCCATGCACAGGCCCAGATCGAGCGCCGTCTTGACCGGAAAGCCGCAATGCGTGTGCACCACGCCCTTGGGCTTGCCGCTGGTGCCCGACGTGAACACCAGCAGGAACGGGTCATCGGCCGGCATCGCCTCGGTCGGCACGGCGTCGACCCCGACCGGTGCCCCGGCGCAGAGCGCGTCCCACCAATGGTCACGGCCGGCCCGCCAGCCATGGGCGGTGCTCAAATGTCGCAACACGATGACGTGCCGCACACCGGCACAGTGCTCGAGGGCCTCATCGATCACTGCCTTGGCACCCACCGGCTGGCCACGACGCAACGAGCCATCTACCGTGATCACGGCCTTGGCCCGGCCATCATTCAGACGCTGGGCCACGGCATCGGCCCCGAACCCGGAAAACATGGGCAACACGATGGCACCGATCTTCGCCGCGGCCAGCATGGCCACGGCCGCCTGTGGCAGATTGGGCAGGTACATGCCGATCACGTCGCCACGCCCCAGACCCAGGCCACGCAGGCCCCAGGCCAGACGGCAGGTCTCGCGGTCGAGATCGGCAAACCGCCACTCGGCCGTGGCGCCCTCTTCGCTTTCCCAGATCAGTGCAGGCTGGTGCCAGCGATCCGTGCCGCGCCACCGGTCAAGACAATTGAGCACCACATTGGTACGTCCGCCTGTGCACCAGCGTGCGAAGGGCAGGCCATCGCTCACGTCGAGCACCTGCTCATATGGACGCTCGAAACGGTAGTCGAGAAAACGGATCAGGCCGTTGTTGAACCAGGCCGGATCCGCATCGGCGCGCTGATTGAGTGACTCGAAACTCTCCACCCCCAGCGCACGCATGAAGCGCGTCAGATTTGCAGCCTCGAGCGTGGCCGCATCGGGGCGCCAGACAACCCCGGGATGATGATCCACATGTGCATGCATGATGTTCCTTCTGCCTCCTGCCGGAAAAACGATGGCGGTGGCGCCGTGCCTGCGCCCGCGCCGTGGACGCCGCTGTGCCTCATGCTTCTTCGGCCTGCATGGGCGCCAGCGCGACCAGTGCCGCGCCCGCGATCTTGCACTCACCCTCCTGGTCCAGCGCCCGCACTTCGAGCCGTACGCAAGGCCTGCCATTCTGTTCGAATTTGTCGATGACGCTCGCGGCACACGCAATGGCGTCACCGACGTGGTTGACCGCCAGGAACCGCACCCTGAATTCCAGCAATTGCGACTGCGGTACCCAATCGGTCAGCAGCCGCGCCAGCCACGCCATGCCCAGCATGCCCTGGGCAAACACATCGGGCAGCCCGGCACGGCGAGCAAAGTCGATATCGAGATGAATCGGGTTGTGATCGCCTGATGCACCGGCAAAGAGCGCCAATGTGGTGCGATCCGTGGGTGGCAGTCGCAGCACTGGCAACGCATCCCCCACCTGCACGGTATCGTATGTCGGCGTTCTACCCATGATGTCGTCCTTGTTCACTGCCGGCGATCCGCGTCTTCAATGCCGCCATACCAGCACGGTGTGCAGTTCGGCAACGAGCTGGTCGTCATGCGGGCCGGTCACCCGCGAAGCCAGGCAGATGAATTCCAGCGCCCCGCCCTTCTTGCTGTAGATGTCCGCAACGCGCGTGCGCACCGTGACGGTATCCCCCACGTATACCAACCGATGATAGGTGAACCCCTGTTCGGCATGCAGAAGATTGGCCAGGGGTACCCCCATGTCGCTGAACAGCCGATAGAAGGCGCCCGAGTCGTAATCAGCCGCAAACAGGAACGTGGGCGGGGCGGGTATATCGGCGTGGCCGGCTGCGCGTGCCGCGGCCCGCTCGAGGTAGATCGGATCCGTCTGCCCGGTCGCCTTGGCAAAGAACCGCAAGCGGGTCCGCTCGATCGGCAGCACCGAGGGCGCAAGCTCATGGCCAATCCATCGCGTGTCTATCATGCTGGCGTCCGCCCCTTCAATGCCCGTCGATGCGCAGCGCCAGCTTGCCGAACTGGGCCCCCGATTCAAGCTGATCGAGTGCGGCGTGCAATGCATCCAGCGGGTATTCACGATCGATGACCGGGCGCAGGCCCGAGCGTGTCACAAAACCGAGCAAATCGTTGAATTCGGCGAGCGTGCCCAGACTGGAGCCGAAAATCTGCAGCTGGCGCACGAAGATGCGGCGCAGATCGGCCCCGGGCTGATCGCCCGAGGTGGCGCCGCAGGTGACCAGCCGCCCGCCACGCGCCAGGGACTTCATGGCCAGCGGCCAGACGGCTTCACCCACATTCTCGAACACCACGTCTGCGCCGCGCCCGCCCGTAAAGGCCATGACCTCGCGCACCACGTGGCCACTGCGGCTGTTGACGACATGGTCGGCCCCCAGCGACCCGGCCCGTTCGAGCTTGGCGTCATCGCGTGACGTGACGATGACACGCGCGCCGATCGCCTTGGCCAGTTGCAGGGCCGCCAGCGACACACCACCGCCGATGCCGAAAACGAGCACGGTTTCCCAGGGCTGCAGGCGCGCCTTCGAGAACAGCATGCGCCAGGCCGTCAGGTGATTGACCCCCAGGGCAGCCGCCTCGGCCCAGCCCAGATGGGCCGGCTTGGGGAAGACCTGCGTGGCCGGTACATGAATCCACTGGGCAAAGGTACCATCGCGATGCTCGCCAAGGAACTGGATGCGGGTGCACAGCACGGTCTGGCCACGCTGGCAGTATTCGCAGCGCCCGCAGGATATCCCCGGATGAATCACGACCTCCTGGCCGGGCTGGAGGATGGGGTCGCAGGCATCGACCTCGTCGATGATCCCCGCGGCGTCCAGACCCATGATCTGCGGCAGCTGGTGCGTGATGCCGGCACCGCTGTTGCGCATGTACAGATCCACCTGATTGAGCGTGGCGGCATGCACCCGCACGAGAACCTCGCCGGGCGCCCTGGGGGGCAAAGTACAGTCCTGGATCCTGACGACTTCATTACCGCCATGGCCCGTAATGAATGCGGCTTTCATGTCTGTACCTCTGGAAAATCGTGCAATGCTTCACGCAACCTGAATTTCTGGATCTTCCCCGAGGGCGTAGTGGGCATGGCGTCGCGGATGACGAGGTGCTCGGGAATATATTGCATGGCGACTTTCTGCGCCTTCAGAAAGTCGACGATCATCGGCAGATCGATGTGCGCGCCTGGCTTCGGCACGACAACCGCACACCCGCGTTCGCCCAGGCGCTCGTCGGGTACGGCGACGATGGCCACCAACGCGATGGCCGGATGCCGATACAGCAGCGATTCGATCTCGACCACCGGAACGTTTTCGCCGCCACGGATGATCACATCCTTGCTGCGGCCCGTGATGCGGATATAGCCATGCTCGTCGATGCGCGCCGTATCGCCCGTATCGAACCAGTCTTCGGCATCCGTCGCATTCAGCTGGGGCCGCTTCAGGTAGCCGCAGAAATTCGAGCACGCGCGCAGGAACAGCTTGCCCGACTCACCCACCGCCATTTCGCGGCCGTCATCATCGAGAATGCGGACCTCGACCCCCGGCAGCGGCAGGCCATCCGTGTTCACCGAGCGCTCATCATCGTCTTCCGGCCGCGTGGTTGTCACCGCTCCATTCTCGGTCATCCCCCATGCCGATATGACCTTGGATCCCAGTGCCGTGCGGGCCTGCTCGACCAGCGGCCCCGGAATGGGCGCCCCGGCGCATACGAAAGTGCGCAGTGTGGGCACGCCCGCCGCACCGGCCTGGATATCCTCGGCCACGGCGCGGGACAGATCGGTGAGGAACGGCGTCGAGGCCATGGTGAATGTCACCCGCTCGGCACGAATCAGCTCGAGTGCCTTCGCGGGCTGCCAGATGTCCTGCAGCACCGCGCTCGCTCGCAGCATGACCGGCATCATCAGACCGAACATGAAGCCGGTCTGGTGGGCCATGGGCGAGGCCATCAGGATGACATCGTGTTGGTTCAGGTGCAGGCGCTGCTGATAGGGAATGACGTTCGCCATCAGCGTATTGGCCGTATGCATCACCCCCTTGGGCTCGCCCGTGGTACCCGACGTATAGATCAACTGCGTGATGTCATCGGGCGTGGGGCGGCTGCGCGTGAGGATGGCCGCAGCATCGGGCGCAGTCTCCCATTCGGGTTCGCTCAGCAAGGCCTCGAAGCTGTTGGCCCCCTGCCCCTCGATGACCACCACGTGTTCGAGATGCGGCAGGGTGGGTTGCAGGCCGGCTGCCATCTGCTCGAAGTCGAAGCCGCGGAAGACCTTGGGCACGATGAGGACCTTCGCCTCGCCATGATGCAGCATGAAGGACAGTTCGCGTTCCCGGAAGATGTGCATGAGCGGATTCATGACGGCGCCGATCCGCGAGCAGGCAAGGTAGGCCAGGGTGAACTGCCACCAGTTCGGCAACTGGCATGCCACCACGTCATTCTTGCCCACTCCCAGGCGCGCCAGCCCCACCGCCATGCGATCGGCCATGCGCGCAAGTTCGGCATAGGTGAAGCGCGTGATTTCACCCGTTTCGACGCGTAACGCGCTCAGGGCAAGTTTTTCGGGATCGCGGGCCGCGCAGGCATCCAGATCGTCATTGATGGTGCGTTCGTGCCATAGGGCCAGCCCGTACATGCGCTCACGCCGTGGGGGTAATAGTACGGGATCGAATTCCATGCCGCCCTCCTGGGTGAGTAAGGCCAAATACAGCAAGTTATTGTCATATATAAAAAGAACAAGTGCAAGTATCCAAACTACATAAGTCCTGCAGATTCATGGTTTTCCCTAGGGTTTACGGATCAGGGCTCTGGCTCGAATGAGGGCAGTTTTTCTGAATTCACATTGGTTTGTGTCAATATGCTGCATAACCAAGCCAAGCGTTACTGTGCAGGATCGCCGCTTCGGAATCGGCATAGGGGGCAGTTCTTATGAACTGCACCCCTGCCACACCACCCGGCATGCGGGTCCGCACCGGGCGGTTCGAGAAGTTGAGGTTATGAGAGTCTGGGAAGGCCTAG
>Ga0265293_10000827_pt1 | contig 71331 bp, 72 predicted proteins | sample Munlanlewell138R_FD_192505 | JGI IMG/M metagenome (GOLD analysis project Ga0265293, IMG submission 192505) | Leachate microbial communities from a municipal landfill in Southern Ontario, Canada - Leachate well 138R | ecosystem: Engineered > Solid waste > Landfill > Unclassified | place: Canada... | reverse complement strand
TAGAATGTTCCAGCGCATCATAATCGCGCGCCGCTAAAATTCTCTGATCAAAATAGGCATACCGGGTATAACTGTTAAAGGAAGGAACCTGATAATTAAGATAGGACTCTAAAATAAGAAGGTCTGCAACACGTCTTTTTCCAGTAGACCCTAAGTGGGCTACCACTGGCTTAAGAGATCCGCACACATAAATACCAAGAAAAATGTCAGGATGATTCTTCTTAAAGAGACGGCATCCTTCTATTTGAGGACGTTGCCCAATGTCTGAATCAAGGTATCCGCCGATCTCGTCAATATGGATTGCTTTCGCGCCGATTGTATCAAGATCTTTATAGAGATAATCTGCATATTCCTCAGGGGTTTTTCCGGTTTTTGCGCCTTTCCATCTCCAGGGGGTGGCTCCTCTGGATTTCCAGTAATCATGATCTTCTTTCTTGTTTGCCATTACGAGATTTGCATACTTAAGAGATTTATCATTTCCAAACCAGGAAAAGTAGAGAGGCTTTACAATAACAGGAGTACGGAAGAGTCCGCTGATTTTTTTTCCTGTCTTCTTTTCCACTACAGTTACAAGAATCTCTCGCCAGCCATTTTCTTGAGGAGTCCATTTCCACTCTATCTCTTTCTTTTCATTACCTGCAATAGAAAGGGTTTGGGTGGCAGAAGGTACAGGCTTATTGTCAATCTGTAAATAGACCGTGGCTTCTACAGCATTATTAGACTGATTGGAAATCGCTGTTTGAATACGAGCTTCTTGGCCTTGAATAGGGAGCATAGGAATAACATTAATATCAGAGTTTTGGTAATCTGAGGTATTGATAATCAGATTTGCAAAACTAGAGGTGCTTAACCCTAATATAAGGAAGAAGAGCATACTCTTCATGACACCCATTTTTTTACTCTCTGCGTTCATTCTCTATTCTCCCGTTAGAAAAAATCATTCTTCTGTGATGATAATTTTATTAATAACTGCTTCAATATAGTAATTCCAATGGCTAGCCACTCCTTTAACAAAAAGCCCGCCAGCCTTTTCTTTTTCAACTTTGCTTCCTTTTCCTGAAGTTACCGAGATAACGACTTTATTAAAAAGCGCTGACCCAAATGTTTTCAAGGGACCAGAATTCCATACCTCTTGTAACTCTGTTTCTCCCTCTTTCTGTTCCTTTACAATAACAGAAAAAGATTTTTCCTTCTCATAAATAAGTGTTATAAGATAGCGATTCTTTGCATTAAAGGAGACAGGTGCTGTAGTTCGTACTGCTTTTCCAGCTTTGTTTTTAAAGAAAAAATGGCCTCGCGCTCCGGGAATTACCGCGCCATATTTGGGAAGAAATTCCATATCTCCGCGCCGAAAATGCATTAAGAGTTCTTCTTTCTCCGAACCCTTTAACGCAAATTCAAGGGCTCCATAATATCGCAGTCCTTTAAGAAGGAAATCTGCCTCTAATGTGATTTTTTCTCCTTGGAGATCTCCAAGCTCCTTAAAGGCGCCATCTATATTTCCTCGTAAATACTCTTTTTTTTGGGTATCGTCTGCAGTGGTTACTGTCATATCAAAACTTTTCTGAAAATCAAATTCAATGCTTTTGCTCTCTCCCTTTGCACTAACTGTTCCGAAGAAGAGAAAGAGAGCAATGGCAACAACTCCTATTCTTTTCATTTTTCCTCCTATAAGCCAACAAGCAAAAGAGAATTTTTCTATATTCTTGGATAAAAATATTGCCAGTTGAGCCATGCCTTGTCATAAGACCACCACTCAACATGGCCATCGGTAAAGAGATAATTCGCGCCTCCAGAATGCCAAGAACCAATTGCGTTTCGATGAACCGCGGAACCAGCATTGTAATAATTTCCTAGTGAGGTTCTATTAGAATCACCGAAAACCACTATATATGGCGCGTAATACCATTTTGTGACGCTGTTTTTGGGACGACGCGAACCTGGATAGGGTATCGTACCTAATCCACCATTATATCCATAACTAAACTTTGTCTTATCAGGTTCAAGATAATAATGGGAAGGACATCTCATATATTTTCTATTTTTTACATACTTTCCAAAGAATGCCCACCAGTAGTTTCCTCCAGAGGAGGCTGGAAAATAGAAGCCATCATAATCATCGCAATAGAATGTAACAAAAAGTCCTAATTGTTTAAGATTATTCATACAGACAGAAGTACGAGCTTTTTCCCGTGCCTTGGAAAGTGCGGGAAGAAGCATTGCCGCTAAAATAGCAATAATCGCGATAACTACTAACAGTTCTATTAGGGTGAAGCCGCACGTTTTTTTACTCTTCATTCTCCCTCCTATAATTTTTATCTTCCATTGTAAATCCTTATAGTTAGTTCTTATTTTCTTTATTTTCCTTCTTTTTATTTACTCTTATCGTATACAAAGAAAGAACGTTTTGCTCTTCCATTGAGAAGAGTAGTAGATTCATCAGGAATAATTTCTACAAAAATTTCTTGATGTCCGCTTTTTTTAGGTACCCATCTTTGTTCCACAGGGTATCGTCCTAATGGAATACCTTTATCTGCGGGAAGAGTATCAAGGTAAATTGATCTTCCGATTTTGGTCCCGCCATATAAGGGATCTCCCTCATAAAAGGCGACCTGTACATTATGGGCATCCATTCCCCCGATATTATGGATAATCGTATGAATTGTTCTTTCTTCTCCTGCGATTATTTTCCCTTCTGAAGAGAATATATCTCGTTCCCAGATAGTAAGGACTGGTTGAATAAAATAGGTAAGGCAAAGACTGTCGGCAAATTCTGAAATTTCTTTAGTGAGGCATGGCACTCTATAAAATCCAATTCCCGGCATTTCCGGTGCATGTGTGCGTATGTAACGAACCTGTTCTTCAAGATCTTCCTTAGAGATTCTATACTTTTCTTCTTCGCCTTTGATTCCAAGTATCATAATAGAATTTTCTAAGGCATCGTAATCGCGAGCTGTATTGATTCTTTGATCAAAATAGGCATAGCGGGTATAACTGTGAAATCCAGGCACCTGATAGTTAAGATATGCCTCTAATAAAAGAAGGTCCACAACCTGATTTTTTCCATACGATCCTAAATGAGCCACCACTGGCTTAAGAGATCCGCATACATAAAGCCCAAGAAAGATCTCTGGATGAAGTTTCTTAAAGAGACGGATTCCTTCCATCTGAACCCGCTTGCTAATTTCAGTATCTGAATATCCGCCGATCTCGTCAATATGAATGGCAGTAGCTCCATTTTCCTCTAATTCAGCGTAAAGATAGTCTGCATATTCTTGTGGTGTGTTTCCCTCTTTTGCTCCCTTCCAAACCCAGGGACGCGCTCCTTTTTTCTTCCACTCCTCCTGTTCTTCTTTTGTGTTGGCATGAGGAAGGTTTGCATAGAGAAGTGTGGTATCAGGTCCAAACCATGAAAAATAGAGTGGTTTTGCAATGACTGGCACAGTCAGGGAAGAAGAGAGAGTTTCTTCTTTTTGGGTATTAGATGCTGTAAGGGTGAGTTTCTTCCATCCATTGGTTTCAGGGGTCCAGGGTAGTTCAGCGCAGATGGTATTGTTTCCAGCTATTGTGTATTTTTTTTCAGAAGAAATAGAGACCGTATTATCTACAGAGAGCGAAAGAAAAAACTCCTTCTCTTCAGAAGAAGGGTTGGTAAGCATAACTTGAATGGTTGCTTCTTTATGTTGAATAGGAAGGCGGGGAATCATAGCGAGAGAAATCTTCATACGCTCCTCCTAAAGTAAGCGAAAAGAAAAGTCTTTTGCAAACAAGGACCGCGTCTTTTTATTTTAATATAGTATACTGGTCTGAGGGAATAATGGAAATATCTGTATAGTGAGCAGGTAGAGTGAGAGTCAGATTTTTTCCTGCTTTGATAAGAGGAATAGTTTGTTTCAGGGCTCCTTTTCCATATCGTATTTCAACATTCTTAGCATCCATGCCACCAGTATTCATAATGGTTACACTGTTCTTTTGAGTTTTTTCTATCCATACCACTGGCTTAAGGAAATAGTCGTAAATAGCGCGGTCTATTGCTTCAAACATATGGTCGGCAGGAGAGCCAAAAATACCAAGACCCGGCACTGGCGGCAAGAGTTTTTTAATATACTCTACCTGACTTCTTAATTCCTGTTCATGGGTAACCCAGCTTCCTACTCCGAGCGTAAGGATGGATTTATGTGCGAGCCCCAACTCTTTAGCTTTTTCCCATCGGGTGGTAAATCCTTTGTAATTTCCAAAGAAAGTTACATAATATTCAATCATTACAAGATCAGCGGCCTCTTGAAATGCCTCTTTTATCGGATCAGCAACCCCTGTAACCCAAACTGTAAGCAAGAGATCTGGCTTTGCTTTTTTTGTGGCAATAAGTGCATTTCTCATATCTATATCTATCTGTCGTGTTCCTGCGCTAAATTCATCAATACAGATAGCAGGCCATTGTTCTTTTCCAGGTCGAGTCCATGAAGCAATAAATTCTTTTTCTCCCCACTTCAATTTCCCCGCCGCACACCCCCATGACCATCTTCCAGGAATAACGCCCCGCTCTTTCCAATATTCAGGAGTTGGGCCTTTATCTCTTGTCATAACAATAGTAGGGTATTTCAACCACTGGGGAGCGCTCCACAAGTGGAAGACAAGATCTTTTGCAAGCACAGGAATCTCTGCTTCCATAGATTTCTCTTTACTGGCGCCTGATACTCTGTTATCAGGATCAAGAAGGACCCGTACAATATAAAAACCATTCTCCGGAGTGGTCCACTTTTGTTCAATGGAAACAGGCTCTTGTTCTGCGGAAAAATCTACTTTCTGTTCTCCGATTAAGAGGGAACGACTGCTTCCTTTCTCTTCTTGATAAAATTGGACAACCACGCCTTTTGCCTCTTTCTGCGTATCATTAGCGAGCTTTACCCGTACTTGAATTGTTTCCTTTTCTACAGGCATTGCCTTAGAAAAGGTGATACCAGAATGAGGCGGATCTAATTGTAGAATCTTGATTCCCTTCTCTTGCGCAAAGAGAAGGGTCGTAAAGCCGCATAGCATAAAGATCATCGCAAAGGATCGGATATACCTCATTTCACTCCTCCTTTAGAGGATATTATTTTTCTTGCACAAAAAGAGTGCGATAGGCAAGTCCCTGTAAGAGTGTTGTCTCACTATTTTCAGGAGTTATCTCTACAAAGATCTCATAATGGCCTGCCTTGGAAGGAATCCATTTCTGGGTAAGAATGGTTTTTCCCGGAGGAATGGTCTTTCCCGCAGGTAGTGTAGCCAGAAGAAGAGACGATCCGATTCTCTTGCCATTATAAAGAGGATTCCCCTGATAAAAGGAGACCTTTACATTCTTTGCATCCATTCCACCGATATTATGGATAACTGCCTGCAGAGTAACAGGGCTTCCTTTGACAAGATTACTTTCAAGAGGGAAAATATCCCTATCCCAGATAGTAACGACTGGTTGAATATAATACTTGCGGCACAAGTTATCTGAAAACTCTCTAATTCCCTCTACGCGAGGTGTGGCGGTAAAAAAGCCGATTCCCGGCATTTCCGGTGCATTTATCCGTATGTAGCGAACCTGCTCTTCCATATCTGAAGTTGTAATATCATAGGAATCTTCCATTCCTTTGGTTCCAAGCACCATAATAGAATGTTCCAGCGCATCATAATCGCGCGCCGCTAAAATTCTCTGATCAAAATAGGCATACCGGGTATAACTGTTAAAGGAAGGAACCTGATAATTAAGATAGGACTCTAAAATAAGAAGGTCTGCTGCGCGCTTTTTTCCAGTAGACCCTAAGTGGGCTACCACTGGCTTAAGAGATCCGCACACATAAATTCCAAGAAAAATGTCAGGATGGTTCTTCTTAAAGAGACGGCAACCTTCTATTTGAGGACGTTGCCCAATGTCTGAATCAAGGTATCCGCCGATCTCGTCAATATGGATTGCTTTCGCGCCGATTGTATCAAGATCTTTATAGAGATAGTCTGCATACTCTTCAGGGGTTTTTCCGGTTTTTGCGCCTTTCCATCTCCAGGGGGTGGCGCCTCTTAATTTCCAGTAATCTTGATCTTCTTTCTTGTTTGCCATTACGAGATTTGCATACTTAAGAGATTTATCATTTCCAAACCAGGAAAAGTAGAGAGGCTTTACAATAACAGGTGTACGGAAGAGTCCACTACTCTTCTTTCCTGTCTTCTTTTCCACTACAGTTACAAGAATTTCTCGCCAGCCATTTTCCTGCGGAGTCCATTTCCACTCTATCTCTTTCTTTTCATTACCTGCAATAGAAAGGGTTTGGGTGGCAGAAGGTACAGGCTTATTGTCAATCTGTAAATAGACCGTGGCTTCTACAGCATTATTAGACTGATTGGAAATAGCTGTTTGAATACGAGCTTCCTGACCTTGAATAGGCAACATAGGAGTAACATTAATATCTGAGTTTTGGTAATCTGAGGTATTGATAATCAGATTTGCAAAACTAGAGGTGCTTAACCCTAATATAAGGAAAAAGAGCATACTCTTCATTACACCCATTTTTTTACTCTCTGCTTTCATTCTCTCTATTCTCCTGTTGGGGAAAAACTACTCTTCTGTGATGGTAATTTTATTGATGACTGCCTCTAAACAGTAGTTTGGATGGCTTGAGATTGCTTTAACAAAAAGTCCTCCTTCTGGTTCTTTTTCAACCTTGCTTCCTTTGCCTGAAGTTACCGAGATAATGACTTTATTAAAAAGCGCGGAGCCAAATGTCTTCAAGGGACCAGAGTTCCATACCTCTTGTAATTCTGTTTCTCCCTCTTTCTGTTCCTTAACAATAACAGAAAAAGATTTTTCCTTCTCATAAATAAGTGTTATAAGATAGCGATTCTTTGCATTAAAGGAGACAGGTGCTGTAGTTCGTACTGCTTTTCCTGCTTTGTTTTTAAAGAAAAAGTGGCCACGCGCTCCGGGAATTACCGCGTTATATTTGGGAAGAAATTCCAAATCCCCACGCCGAAAATGCATTAAAAGTTCTTCCTTCTCCGAACCCTTTAACGCAATTTCAAGGGATCCATAATGTCGTATTTCTTTAAGAGAGAAATCTGCTTCAAGAGTGATTTTTTCTCCTTTGAGATCTCCAATCTCCTTAAAGGCACCATCTATATTACCTCGTAAATACTCTTTTTTTTGGGTATCGTCTGCAGTGGTTACTGTCATATCAAAACTTTTCTGAAAATCAAATTCAATGCTTTTGCTCTCTCCCTTTGCATTAACTGCTCCGAATAAAAAGAAGAGAAAAAAAGCTATTCCTCCTACTTTTTTCATGAGTATCTCCTCTACAAACTTACTAAAGGATTTTTTTCTATCTTAGTGGGTAAAAATAATACACGTTGTTATATGCTTTTTCGTATGACCACCATTCTACATGGCCATCGGTCAAGAGATAATTTCCGCCTCCTGAATGCCAGCTGCCGATAGATTTTTGGAACGAATAAATTCCCGCATTTTGAGAAGAACTCATAGTATTATTTTTTGAGTCTCCAAGGACCACAACATACGGAACACCGTATTTCCCCCACCGTGGGAAAAAATTTCTAGGTGTGGGATAGTCTTTATGAGGATTGGTTATTCCGTGATTATACCCATAACTAAGGAAATAGGTTTTGTCCTCATAACTAATTGTGCTGGACCAGTGGGAAGGACATCTCAGAGATCTATGATCTATATGCTTTGCAGCCACTTTCCACCACGTGTGCCCGCCAGAGCAAGGGGGGAAAAAACCATTGTAGTCATCGCAATATAATGTAAGGCCAATTCCTAATTGTTTCAGGTTATTCATACATGCCGCTGCTCGTGCTTTTTCCCGCGCCTTGGAAAGTGCTGGAAGAAGCATTGCCGCTAAAATAGCAATAATCGCGATGACTACCAAAAGTTCTATCAGGGTAAATCCTGATCTTTTTCGCTTCATTGCATTGCCTCCTGTGGTTGAAAAGCTTTTTCTATTCTGCTGAAACAGAAACACTTTTTTCACCTCCTTGTTAGGCAAATCCCTATGATAATGAACTTTTTGCATCTATGAAGCGTTCCATAACCATACTTAATATTCCAAGCTGAATATGGTTTCTCTCTGTTTTTGTGCAGAGAATGGAGTATTTTTCTGGCGATACCATATAGAGATGCCGGGCTATCTCTTTTTTTATGGTATTTAGCGCCTGATTTTGAAGAGATCGAGGAATTTCTCCCAAAAGAATAAGTTTAGGATCATAATAAGCAATAAGATTGTATATAACCTGACCAAGAATGGTTGTAAAGGAGTTAAGGTTTTTTTCTATGAGTGGTTGTATTCTTGTAGGGATGGAATAAGAAGAGGTTTGGTTTGAACCCTTCTGAAGATGTACTTTGAGAGAGGGAAGCCCGAAGATATCATGTTCCACAACATCAGATAAAAAGGCATAATTTTTCTGATTTACCACTCCGAGGGAAGCGCCGATTTCTCCTGCAATAGAGTTAGCTCCATAAAGGATAGAACCATTATGAAAGAGAACGCTTCGTATTGAGGGAAAGGTTTTTAAGTAGAGAAAATTCTGCATCCCTTGCGCTTTTCCGAACCAATATTCTTGGAGTGCTTCTGCTATGACTGTATTCTCCACAAAGACCGGTATTCCTATTGCTTTCTCAATAGGCTCGGCAAAAGGCAATTTTTTTGCACGTAGATTCACGCTGTAGAGGATCTCTCCACTATCAGGATTCACCATGGCTCCTATTACAATGCCAGTGGCAAGGATCTTAAATGAAGGGAAAGAATGCAAATATCTTTTCTTCAAAGAGAGAATCCTTTTACTAAGGCAAGAATGAATTCCTTCTGGAATCTCTTCAGGTTTGAAGGTAATAGTGCTTTTCATTAGCACGTCGCCCGCGAGGTTCAAAAGAAAAATTTTGCTTTTTGGTGTTGTAAGAGATATCGCAAAAATTCCTACATTGTCCTTATTTACACCTAAAAGAAGAGGTCGTTTTCCTCCTCTTGGAGTAGAGGCGGCCAACGATGTTTCTACGATGAGTTTTTCTTCCTTTAATTCATTGACAATAATAGAGGTGGTGGAGGGGTTTAGGTCAAGAAGTTTGCTTAACTCTGCCTGTGAAAAGGATTCTCCAGAGAGAAGGTATCGCAAGATAATACCTCTCTTTACTTCCCTGAGATACTGATTGTTTCTTGGGAAAAATGGCACATCCTTGGGGAAGGCTCTTTTCCTCTTCATGGTTTCTCCATAGTATAAACATACTATACTGATTTTTTCTTGTCAAGCCATATAATAATTTTATCTGTTAGTACTTCTTTTGAGGTAGGGTAGAAGAGATCTTTTTTCTTGATTAATAAGGGTTTGAGCCAGTGGAGAACTTTATATTGAGGCATTTATGGAAATGGAAAAGAGGTGTTTTTATGCGTCTTGTATTCTTTGTGCGGATGGATTTATAATGCGAGCAACTCTCTTCTTTTTTGATTGACTGCAATAAAATTATCGTGATAACTACCTTTTACTCATTGACGATCTATATAGAAGATCACAACATTATAGGAAGGGAAAGTCCTACATCGTTGAGCTTCTTCTTTTCCTCTGCTTTTATTTTTACTTCTTCTGTAGAGAAAAAAATTACTCTTCTGTGATGGTAATTTTATTGATGACTGCCTCAAAATAGTAATTCGGATGGCTACTTACTGCTTTAACCAAAAGTCCGCCATCTGCTTCTTTTTCAACTTTGCTTCCTTTTCCTGAAGTTACCGAGATAATGACTTTATTAAAAAGCACGGACCACGATGTTTTTAATGGACCAGAGTTCCATACCTCCTGTAACTCAGTTTCTCCCTCTTTCTCTTCCTTTACAATAACAGAAAAAGATTTCTCCTTCTCATAAATAAGCTGTATAAGATAGCGGTTCTTTGCATTAAAGGAGATAGGTGCTGTTGTTCGTACTAGTTTCCCTTCTTTGTTTTTAAAGAAAAAATGACCTCGCGCTCCGGGAATTACCGCGCCATATTTGGGAAGAAATTCTATATCTCCGCGGCTAAAGTGCATTAAGAGTTCTTCTTTCTCCGAACCTTTTAATGCAATTTCAAGGGCTCCATAATATCGCAGTCCTTTAAGAAGGAAATCTGCTTCTAATGTGATTTTCTTTCCTTGAAGCTCTTCAATCTCCTTAAAGGCGCCATCTATATTTCCTCGTAAATACTCTTTTTGGGTATCGTCTGCAGTGGTTACTGTCATATCAAAACTTTTCTGAAAATCAAATTCAATACGTTTACTCTCTCCCTTTGCGATGATTGCTCCGAAGAAGAGAAAAAGCGAGGTTGCAACGATTCCTATTTTCTTCATTTTCTTCCTCCTATAAGCCAACAAGCAAAAGAGAATTTGTCTATATTCTTGGATAAAAATATTGCCAGTTGAGCCATGCTTTGTCATAAGTCCACCACTCAACATGGCCATCGGTAAAGAGATAATTCGCGCCTCCAGAATGCCATGTGCCAAGTTTTGTTCTAAAGGCATAAGTGCCTGCTCCATAGGAGGATCCAACATAGATTCCTGTGGAATCGTGGAATATTACAATATAAGGCGCACCATAATACCATTGCACGATACTGTTTTTTGGACGTCGGGAGTTTGGATGAGGTAAAGAACCCAATGCTGAATTGTATCCATAACTAAATTTTCTTTTGTCAGGTTCAAGATAATAATGGGAAGGGCATCTCATATATTTTGTTTTTTTTACATACTTTCCGAAGAAACTCCACCAGTAGTTTCCTCCAGAGGAACCTGGAAAATAGAAGCCATCATAATCATCGCAGTAGAGTGTAACAAAAAGTCCTAATTGTTTCAGGTTATTCATACATACTGCGGTACGTGCTTTTTCTCTTGCTTGGGAAAGCGCGGGGAGAAGGAGGGCGGCGAGGATAGCAATGATGGCGATGACAACCAAAAGCTCTATCAGGGTAAACCCTGATTTTTTCCGCTTCATTCTTTCACCTCCTGTGATTGGAGCCTTCTTCTTTTTATCTTTCTAAAGCAAGAAGGGATTTTTTACCTCCTTGTAGGCAAATCCCTATGATAATGAGCTTTTCGCATCTATGAAGCGTTCCATAACCATACTTAATATTCCAAGCTGAATATGGTTTCTCTCTTTTTTTGTGCAGAGAATGGAGTATTCTTCTGGTGATACCATATAGAGATGCCGGGCTATCTCTTGTTTTATGGTATTGAGTGCCTGATTTTGAAGAGACCGAGGAATTTTGCCCAAAAGAATAAGTTTAGGATCATAATAGGTAATAAGGTTGCATATAATCTGACCAAGAATGGTTGCAAAGGAGTCAAGATTTTTTTCTATGAGTGATTGCTGGCTTTGGAGTAATTTTGCATCCTTGTAAGCAGAAGAAGGAGATACTTGCTCTGAAGCTTCCTGAAGATATGCTTTAAGAGAAGGAAGCCCGAAGATATTATGTTCCAGAACATCAGATAGAAAAGCATAGTTTTTCTGATCCACCACTCCGAGGGAAGCGCCAATTTCTCCTGCAATACAGTTGGCTCCATAAAGAATAGAGCCATTATGGAAGAGAACGCTTCGTATCGCAGGAAAGGTTTTGAGGTAGAGAAAATTCTGCATCCCTTGCGCTTTTCCGAACCAATATTCTTGGAGTGCTTCTGCTATCACTGTATTCTCCACAAATACCGGTATTCCTGTTGCTTTCTCAATAGGTTCGGCAAAAGGGAATTTTTTTGCACGTAGACCCACGCTATAAAGGATCTCGCCACTATCAGGATTCATCATGGCTTCTAGCACAATGCCAGTGGCAAGGATTCTAAATGAGGGGAAAGAACGCAAATATCTTTTTTTCAGAGAAAGAATTCTTGTACTAAGGCAAGAAGGAATTCTTTCAGGAACCTCTTCAGGTTTGAAGGTAATAGTGCTTTTCATTAGCACGTCGCCCGCGAGGTTCAAAAGAAAAATGTTACTTTTTGGCGTTCTCAGCGATAGTGCAAAAATTCCCACATTGTCCTTATTTACACCTAAAAGAAGGGGCCGTTTCCCTCCCCTTGGAGTAGAGGCGGCTAACGATGTTTCCACAATGAGTTTTTCTTCCTTTAATTCATTGACAATAATAGAGGTGGTGGAGGGGTTTAATTCAAGAAGTTTGCTTAACTCTGCCTGTGAAAAGGATTCTCCAGAGAGAAGGTATCGTAAGATAATGCCTCTCTTTACTTCCCTGAGATACTGATTGTTTCTTGGGAAAAACGGCACGTCCCTGGGGAAACTTCGTTTTCTCTTCATGGTTTCTCCATACTATAAATATACCATAGAGTGGATGGATGGACAAAGTTCTTTCTCACTAAGAAGAAAAGATTTTCTCTGTAAAAAAGCAGAAAAGACGATCTGAATCTTTTTCTATAGATTTTTATCTTAATACAATGAAAAGTATTGATGACCCTTTTTCATCGTGGTACACTACTACGAAAAAAGACTCTATTCTTATAGGTTGGGAGGAAGTATGGCACGGTTGTTATTTAATCTACCTTTTATGCGGAAAGAATATCTTTTAGAGGAAGAAACAAGCGTAGGTCGGCTTCCCGGCAATACGCTTACTATTCCCGACTATGAACTTTTTTCTCTTCTTTCGCGAGAACTTCAGCAGGAGCACTATAAAACTCTAAAGAAGGTTTCAAGAAAGCATGCGAAGATCTCTATCCGCTCTGAAGAGGCATATATTGTAGATATAGGCAATTCAGGCAGTGGCAGTACATTCGGAACTTTTGTGAATAAGAATCGTTTGATGCCCGGAGAAAAATGTTTTCTTCAAGACGGAGATTCCATTGTTTTTGGATTTATTGAGGCGATTTTTAAGGAGCATTGATTCTCTTTCCTTATCTTTATCTTCTTCTCTTTGATGTATGCCACAGGATTCTTTAAGGATCTTCAATCGGTTCTTTTCGCATCTTCTTCTTAACTTTTACATCTAATGAAGTGAAGGTTTTTATTACTATTCTATATTCAGGGAGAGAGAATGAACTGGGAACGATTAACCCTTAAAAGTCAAGAAGCGTTTGTACAGGCTCAGAGCTTTGCGCAAGAGCATGGTCATCAATATTTAGAACCACTCCATCTTGCCGCGGGTCTTATGAAGATTGATTTTTTTCAGGACCTTCTTGAAAAGATGACAGTAGATTCTGCATCTCTTCAAAAGGCATTGGATAAAGAGATTAAAAAACTTCCTCGCCTTTCTTCTTCAACTCAACTCTATGCTTCTTCCTTATTAAATCAGGTTGTTGCGGCCGCGGAAAAAATTGCTAAAGAAATGAAGGACGATTATATCAGTATAGAACATTTTCTTTTGGCATTGTGCGAAGTAGAGAGTCCGGTGCAATCTCTCTTTCGTTCGTATGATATTTTTTCCGATCGGGCAAAACAAATTATCAAACAGACGCGGGCAGGGGAGAGGGTAACTGATCAGTCTGCCGAGGAAAAATATGAGACAATAGAAAAATTTACCCGCGATATTACAGAGCTTGCCCGTGAGGGAAAGATAGATCCGGTTATTGGAAGAGATGATGAAATCAGAAGAGTTGTTCAGGTTCTTTGCAGAAGAACAAAGAATAATCCTGTTCTTATTGGAGAGCCTGGTGTGGGAAAAACCGCGATTGTAGAAGGGCTCGCCCGAAGAATTGTGGCACAGGATGTGCCGGAAAGTTTGAAGGGAATGTCTCTTCTTTCCCTTGACCTTGGCGCGCTCGTGGCAGGTACAAAATATCGCGGCGAGTTTGAGGAACGATTGAAGGGATTGCTGAAAGAACTAGAAAAACGGGAAGGTGAGATTATTCTCTTTATTGACGAGTTTCATACCCTTGTGGGTGCGGGTGCGAGCGAAGGTTCAATAGATGCCTCAAATATGCTTAAACCCGCCTTGGCGCGCGGGCTTCTCCGATGTATTGGCGCTACTACGCTAGATGAATATAGAAAATATATTGAGAAAGATCGGGCTCTAGAGCGACGGTTTCAGCAGGTTTTGGTCATTGAACCGAGCGTAGAGGAAACAATCTCTATTCTTCGTGGATTAAAAGAGCGCTATGAGGTGCATCATGGTGTAAAAATTACCGATAGCGCCCTTGTTTCCGCGGCAGTTCTTTCTCACCGTTATATTTCAGGAAGATTTCTTCCCGATAAAGCAATAGATCTCGTGGATGAAGCGGCAAGCCGTTTGAGAATGGAGTTAGAGAGCAAGCCGCAACCTCTTGATGAACTTGACCGAACAATTATTCAACTGGAAATAGAAAAACAAGCACTTCTAAAAGAAACTGATCCTGCCTCTATTGAACGCCGAGAGAAGATTGAGGAAGAACTGCGTTCTCTCACAGAAAAGAAGAAAGTTTTGGAAGCTCAATGGACCCTTGAAAAACAGGAAATTGAGGCAATTAAATCCATAAAACAGCAGATAGAGACCACAGGCCGCCTTATTGAAGAGGCTGAACGTTCAGGTGATCTTGAAAAAGCGGCAAAGTATAAATATAAAGATATGATGGATCTTGAAAAACAACTTGAATCCACAACCAATGAATTAAGCAAGAGCCGTACAGAAGGTGCGTTTCTTAAGGAAGAAGTAAATGAAGAAGATATCGCGGAAATTGTTTCTAGATGGACAGGTATTCCTATAAGCAGGATGTTAGAGGGAGAAATAACTAAACTAATTCATTTGGAGGAAGGATTGTCGGCTAGAGTGAAGGGGCAGAAAAGTCCCTTAACCTCTATTTCCAATGCGATCCGTAGAAACAGGGCGGGCTTGTCAGATCCCAGAAGGCCCATTGGTTCTTTTATTTTTATTGGACCTACTGGCGTGGGAAAAACTGAACTTGCAAAAGCCCTTGCGGAATTTCTCTTTAATGATGAGAATGCAATGGTTCGTCTTGATATGTCAGAGTATATGGAGAAGTTCTCTGTATCGCGTCTTATTGGAGCTCCTCCCGGATATGTGGGCTATGAAGAGGGCGGACAATTAACAGAGCGGGTACGGAGACGGCCGTATAGTGTTATTCTTCTTGATGAAATTGAGAAGGCGCATCCCGAGGTTTTCAACATTCTTCTTCAGGTTCTTGATGATGGCCGGCTAACAGATAGCCAGGGAAGAGTGGTGGATTTTCGTAATGCGGTGGTCATTATGACCTCTAATATTGGAAGCGATTATTTCAACCTCTTTAAGGAAGAGGAAGATATTGCCTCTAAAATTGATGAACTCTTAAAAGAAAAGTTTCGTCCCGAATTCTTGAATAGAATAGACGAAATTGTTATTTTTAAGAAACTTTCAAAGGAAGATCTTCTGGAAATTGTGGATATTCAACTGGCGCTTTTATCAAAACGGTTAGCTGATCGTGCCATTACCCTGAAAGTTTCTTTGGATGCAAAACAATACCTTTCAGAGAAAGGGTATGATCCACAGTATGGCGCGCGTCCATTGAAACGTCTTATTCAGAGGGAAGTGGAAAACCCGCTTTCATTGAAGATTTTGGAAGGGGAGTTTCTTGATGGAGATACTGTTTCTCTTGATGCTGACAAAGAGGGATTGACCATGACAAAGAAGTAAGGTGTAATGGCTGTTTCTCATAGTTCTTGCGTGGTTTTACAGAAGAATACCATAATCTTTATAGGCGTTTGGTCGCGAATTTCAATGTACAGTAGTTGGCGTTTATAAGATTATGTAGGCATTTTTGCTTTGCGCCAGCAATCAGGAGAATGCTCCTCCAAAGAACAGGCCTCTTCCTTTTTGAAGAAGGAAATTCTCTGAATAAGCTCGTCAAAATCAATCTTGTGGGCATCAAAATCAGGGCCGTCTACACAGGCAAACTTTACCTTGTCTCCCACAGTTACCCTGCATCCTCCGCACATACCTGTTCCGTCAATCATAATTGGATTTAAACTTGCAAGCGTAGGGATATGATGTTCTTTGGTAATTTTCGAGACAAACTTCATCATTGGTACTGGCCCTGCACAGATCGCAAGGCCTATTTTTTCATCTCCTGCGAGAAGATCATTCAATGCATCGGTAACAAATCCCTTTCTTCCTTTTGTGCCGTCATCAGTGGTAATGATGAGATGTTCGGTAAGTTCGCGCATCTCTTTTTCAAGAATGATAAGTTCTTTGTTGCGTGCGCCCATAATAGCATAAATAGTATTTCCCGCATCCTTAAATGCCTTCGCCATCCAGTAGACAAAGGCAGATCCGACTCCGCCAGTTACAAAGAGTACATTCCCATAAGATCCAATTTCCACAGGTTTGCCAAGAGGTCCGAGAACATTTTCAACTCTGTCGCCTTCTTTAAGAGAACCAAGTTTTTTTGTGGTGGTACCGACCTCCTGAAAGATGATAGCAACTGTCCCTTCTTTGGTATCAATGCCTGCCAAGGTAAGAGGAATGCGTTCTCCTTCTTCGTCAACCCTAAGAATAATAAATTGTCCGGGTTTGGCCTTTGCGGCAATAAATGGTTGGTGCAGGGTCATACGGGTAATAGCGGGCGCAAGGGAATCTTTTGTAAGGATTTCATTGAGAAGATATTTTTTTTCCTTCATTATTGTTTCTCCCATTTGAGAAGTTCTGTGATTTCACTTAAGGTGCTTCCCTGTTGAATTTCTTTTCTAAGGCGGTTTTCTCGTTCAAGAACATCCATAGCGCGGTTGGTCATTTCTACTGCTTTCGCATTGGGAATGCAGACCACACCGTCTCTATCTCCGACAATCCAGTCGCCGGGTTCAACTGTAACGCCTTCTATCTCTATAGCCACATTGATTTCCCCATATCCCTTTGGTTCACCGGCCTGAGGACAGAACTCTTTTGCATAGGCAGGAAATCCTGTTTCTTTAATCTCTTCAAGATCTCGTATTGCGCCATGAATAACCACAGCCGCAATTTTTTTCTCTACAGCGCTGTAGGTGGCAAGTTCGCCCCATACTGCCGGCGGCAGGCCTCCCACATCAATAATGATTACATCTCCAGGTTTTGCAAGATCAATGGCTTCTACAGGTTTTGCCCAATCTCCGGGAAGTGTTCGTACTGTAATTGCAGGACCAAAGAAACGTTTTACAATTCCTATGGGCTTAATTCCAGGAATCCACCCGTGCCGATGCATAGCATCGGAAATATTGGCAGTAGAGACCTTAGAGAGAATCTCTCCGATTGTCTCAGATGTTGCGCGTCGGAAGAGAGTTGTTGAGATCTTTTCTTTTGATCGCACTGCTTCTTTTATTTGTATGGTAGCATTGGTAGCATTCTCTGATTTTGTAATCGCTCCTCCTACAATAAGAAGAGAAGCGCCGGCATGAATGACATCTACAATATTTTCAGAGTTTATTCCTCCTGCTACCGCAAGGGGAATGTCAACTTCTGCGCCGATCTCTTCTACAATCTTGTATGAGGCAGTGCCAGACATCTGTTGGTCAATGGGAATATGAATGCCGATATAGTCGGGAGAGAGTCGGGCTACTTCTTTAGCGCGTTTTGGTGTGAGAGCAAGTTCCATGAGATCTACAACAACCTTTACACCATAGGCTTTTCCCGCCTCAATTGCTTCTGCAATTGTTTGATCAGAGGCGTTTCCCATAACAACCACCACATCTGCACCGCTTTTTGCGGCAATTTCAACCTCAAGCCGTCCAGTATCCATAATCTTCATATCCGCGACAATAGGTATACCGGGGAACTCTTTTTTTAAGGTACGCACTGCTTCCAATCCGCATGATTTGATAAGAGGAGTTCCGGCTTCAATCCAGTCTGCTCCGCCGGCAACAGCTTCTTTGGCAACTTTTATTGCCCTGGGAAGATCTATAAAATCAAGCGAAACTTGTAGAATAGGATCCATATTGACAAAATCCTTTTTTACGTTATACTACAAAAGTTGTTTGGTTAGGTCTACGTTTTTAATCCCGAAAATAGAGTTTATCACAGGTTTCTGTTTCATCAAAAGGAGCCACAATGCCTGCCACAAGAGTTGCGAAAACTGCTAATGAGGCCTTTGCAGAGGCAATGCGACAGATTAACCCGGATGTAGTCGCCGCGTATCCTATTACGCCTGCGACCGAAATTGTCCAGTTATTTTCTCAATTTGTCGCAGAAGGAAAAGTAAAGACAGAATATGTAACAGTAGAAAGCGAGCATAGCGCGATGAGCGCCTGTATCGGCGCAAGCGCTGCGGGAGCGAGAACCCTTACCGGCACCTCTTCGCAGGGGCTTGCCTATATGTGGGAGATGCTTTATATCGCATCTGGGCTTCGGTTACCCATTGTTATGGGAGTGGTAAATCGGGCACTGTCTGCTCCCATTAATATTCATTGCGACCATTCTGATACTATGGGAGCGAGAGATAGTGGTTGGATTCAGATCTTTTCGGAAAATGTGCAGGAAGGATACGATAACTTTATTCAGGCAATGCGAATTGCCGAACATCCTGATGTAAACCTGCCGGTAATGGTAACTACCGATGGATTTATTCTCAGCCATTGTCTTGAAGGAATGGATCTTTCCGCGGATAGCGATGTTACCAACTTTATCGGTGAACCTCCTGTCCGTACTACACTTCTTAATTCTGAAAAACCCTTAACATTGGGCGCTATAGACCTTCAGGATTACTACTTTGAACATCGTCGTCAGATTGCAGAAGCTATGAAACGCTCTTTGAATGTTATTCCTGTCATTGGAAAAGAATATGGCGAGACCTTTGGCAGAGAATATGGATTTTTTGAAGAGTACCGCCTTGACGATGCGGAAATCGCCATTGTTCTTCTTGGTTCAACTGTTGGAACTGCAAAAGACGTGGTGGATCAGATGCGCGCATCTGGAAAAAAAGTCGGGCTTTTGAAACTTCGTGTTTATCGTCCTTTCCCTTTTGACGCTCTTAAATCTGCATTGTCTCACCTTAAGGTGATTGGCGTGGTGGAGCGCTCTGATGGACTGAATGCTTCCTTTGGTCCATTGTATCCGGAGATTTGCGCGACACTTTACGGCACTTCCTCTCAACCCAAAATTCTTAATTATATCTATGGATTGGGCGGCAGGGAAGTAAAAGAACAGGACATTGAAGATATTTTTGTGAACCTTATTTCTGCTCGCGATACAGAGGTGAAGAGCCTTCTTACCTATATTGGAGTGCGCGAATAACAGAGTACAATACAAGGAGCAGATGATCATGGCCACATTGAAAGAACTTTCCCTGCGTGAAGAAAAGTTTGTAAGCGGGCATCGTCTTTGTCCAGGGTGCGGTGCTGGAGTGGTTGCCCGTTTGGTAATGCAGTCTATTGAAAAACCTGTTCTTGTTGGTGCCGCGACCGGATGTCTTGAAGTTTCTTCTACTATTTTTCCGTACAGCAGTTGGAACACTCCCTTTATCCATTCTGCCTTTGAAAATGTTTCCGCGACATTAAGCGGCGTGGATGCGGCATACCAGTCCCTAAAAAAACAGGGAAAATACGATAAAGAACTTGTTTTTGTCGCTTTTGGGGGAGATGGCGGTACCTATGATATTGGGTTTCAATCTCTTTCTGGCGCTGCGGAACGCGGACACAAAATTCTCTATGTCTGCTATAACAATCAGGCATATATGAATACAGGAGTGCAACGTTCTTCCGCAACTCCGATGGCGGCTTCTACCTCAACCAGTCCCTCGGGGAAAAAGAGCACTGGAAAAATTCAATGGCCCAAACCCCTTACTGAAATAATGGCGGCGCATGATATTCCCTATGTTGCCAATACCATTCCTGGCCGATGGAACGACCTTACCAAAAAGGTAGAGAAAGCCATTACCTACGATGGCTTTACTTTTATCAATGTGCTAACTCCTTGCCGTCTTGGGTGGCCGCACGATCCGAAACTTGCAATGGAAATTACCCGACTTGCGGCAGAGACCTGTTTTTGGCCCCTGTATGAAGTGGAAGAGGGCACATATAAACTTAACTACAACCCGCGGGATAAAAAGAAACCTATCATTGAATGGCTGAAACTCCAGAACAGATTTGCCCATCTGTTGAAACCAGAAAATAAGGCGCTTGTGGATGAGATTCAATCAGTAGTTGATTCTCGTTGGGAAGCGCTTCTGAAAAAGTGCGGCCTTTAACCTTTTTGCAACCGTTTCCAGAGAATTGAATCTAAAGAAAAACTTTCTCTGTGAACGGAGGACTAAAATATGCCAACTTACGAATACGAATGTCAAAAATGCGGACTTAAATTTGAAAAATTTCAGACAATGACCGAAGAACCAGTAAAACAGTGTCCGGAATGTAAAGGAAAAACAAAAAAACTTATTGGCGTAGGCGGTGGAATTATCTTTAAAGGAGCAGGCTTTTATACCACAGAGTATCGGAGTGCGGAATATAAGCAGAAAGCAAGCCAGGAAGCGAACAGTTCTTCCTCTTCAGCCTGCACTACCTGCTCCACGAAGAGTTGTTCAACCTGCGCAAAGTAGAACAGTCCAGTTTTTTGTGATATAATCTCCCACACTTTGCAAGAACGCGTACATTCCGGCGTAGCTCAACGGTTGAGCAGGCGGCTGTTAACCGCAAGGTTGTTGGTTCGAATCCAACCGCCGGAGCAAATTGGGGGTATATTCCGAGCACATCCTTAACACAATATTCCGAGCACATGGTTTACACTTCCTGGTATACTAACCTCTTAAAAAAGAGTTGTTTTCTTGCGTCGTAGGTACTGGAAAAAGAAAAAAACAACAAAGAAATTTTTAAGGGTGTTATTCCTTCAGTTATTTTCATCCCGTATTTATTTCCCTCTTGTCTTGTTTTTCTGAGTCGCATCCTTCATCCTTTTTCCCGTATTCTATTCCTTCTCTTGATTCTTCTTAATGTAGATTTTGTCAGGTCTCTTCAAGGCAATTTAGCTTACTTATGGAGATTATTGACACCAGATTTTTTTAACTCCTTCCCTTTCTTTATTGCAGAAATAAATTTCTAAGGGTAGAATATGAATTAGTAAGCGAAGAAAAAAACAAAATTCCTCCTAAAAATCACTCCTTTGCTTAGAGATATGTATACCTTTAGACACTATGATATTGTTCAAGAATATTTAAATTCTAACAAATTATTATATCCAATACTTACAGAGGCAGCGGACAAAATAAAACATTTTTTTCCTGAGTCCTCTCTTTTTCTGGAGGTGATTTCTAATCCTGAAGAAGAATCTGATACGCATTTAGTTCTGTTCATAAAAACAGACCTTCCACCTGTTGAGGCTATTGAAAAATTAGATCAACTAGATGAAGAATGGTTCTTGAATTTTCCGGCAGATATAATGAACAATTTATCCATAAATTTGGAATTCTAATGGATTTCAACTGGGTAGAGTATTTATGTTGAGCAGAAGAGTTATTAGCAAAACCCTTAACTGGCGGAAGAATATTTGAAGCAAAACTCAGAACAGCAATAAGCCGTGCTTATTATTCTGCGTTTGGAACAGCTTCGGAATTTCTTCAAGAAAAGAACGGCTTAACTGTTCCTCGAAAAAATCCTCATTTATTTGTTAGTAATCAATTTTGTGCAAGTAATGAGAAAAAGAAAAAAAAGCTAGGAAGCAATTTAGATCGCCTTAAAGATTTGCGAGTAAAAGCAGACTATTATAAAAACTGGCCTGTAGACTTAGAAAAACAGGGAACTATTGCACTTACATACGCCCATAAGATTATTTCATCCCTTCGTTCTTTAAATCTGTAATAATTTGCTTATATTTGCTCTGGTATTTGAGGTAAGGCCGTAAGAGATAATAAATCATTGGATCTATATTTGCGTCAGCAGTACATTCTTTTTTTTCCCTATTGAAAATTCTGCTATAATGGCTATCCTTTCAGGGAAAAAGCACTAAATTGTATATCAAGGGGTTCTTAAGAATATTTTTATTTGACAGGAGAATAATAATTTGATATATTGCAATATAACGATATAAGGAGTATATGAGAGATTTTATTAAAGTTATGAAGGCTTTGTCAGATCCCAACCGAGTTAAAATGGTTAAGTTGCTACAGCGACGTGTGCTTTGTGTATGTGAGATTCAAAAGGCTTTAAATCTTGCTCAATCTACTGTTAGTAAGCATCTTAAGATTTTGGAAGAGGCTTCTTTGATTAGTTATTCAAAGGATGGGCAATGGGTTAATTATCGCTTAGCCGATGGGAATAGGAATCCCTATGTTTCCTGTTTATTGGGAAACTTGAGGCATTGGCTTGAAGATGAGAGCGAGGTGGTTGCTTTGTTGGAGAGACTTCCAAGTATTCATCGGGAAACTATATGCGATAGGTAATTTTTTTTGGCATAGCATATCGCTATATGGCGAAGTTGGAATGTAACTGATTGTAAGATTTCAGGATGTCCAGGTTTTTACTATAAGGAGTGGAAGATGAAAGAGCGTACCAAGCTATTGTTGCTTGTGGGAGTTTTTTTAGTTGCTTATTTTGTGCCATGGGATCATCCTGTTATCCGTCAATCTGGATTGGAGGCTTTTATGATGCTTCGGGAATATGCCCGAAAACATCTCCTTACCTGTTTAATTCCTGCATTTTTTATTGCTGGCGCTATTGCGGTTTTTGTATCTCAGGCTTCGGTTCTTAAGTATTTCGGAGCTCAGGCGAATAAAGTTTTATCATATTCCGTTGCCTCGGTCTCTGGTACTCTTTTGGCTGTCTGTTCATGTACTGTTTTGCCTTTGTTTGCAAGTATTTACACTCGCGGTGCGGGTATTGGTCCTGCTACGGCGTTTCTCTATTCTGGTCCGGCTATTAATGTGTTAGCAATTATTTTGACTGCTAAAATTCTTGGTTGGAAGTTGGGATTGGCTCGGGCGGTTGGCGCGATATTCTTTTCAATAGTAACAGGTCTGCTTATGGCAGTGATTTTTTGGAAGCAGGATATTGCCTACAAAGATGGAAAAATATATATTCCCGAGGAGGAGAAAAAAGAGCGTTCTCTTCTTCAAGATACTACCTATATTGGGACAATGGTCTTGATTTTAATTTTTGCCGCCTTCGCCAAACCAGATTCGGAATCGACTGGTCTGTGGCCTTTTCTTTATTCTATGAAGTGGTTTATTACCGGTTTTTTGCTGATTATTCTCGGAGTGATGCTTAAATTATGGTTTAGCAGAGAGCAACGGAAGAGTTGGATAGAGTCTACCTGGAGTTTTACGAAACAGATTCTTCCTCTTCTTTTTGCGGGAGTATTGTTAGCTGGATTTATGTTGGGTCGGCCAGGTCATTCAGCTCTGATTCCAGAGCAATGGATTCAATCTTTTTTAGGCGGAAACTCTCTTCGGGCTAATTTAGTTGCATCTATAGCCGGATCATTGATGTATTTTGCAACCCTGACCGAGGTGCCGATTTTGCAAGGACTTTTGGGTGCGGGTATGGGAAAGGGGCCAGCACTGGCCTTGCTTTTGGCAGGACCAGCCTTATCTTTGCCTAATATGATAGTGATTGCCAGTATTATGGGAGTGAAAAAGACAGTTACCTTCTCTTCTATTATTGTAATCTTCTCCACTATCGCGGGAATCTGTTACGGTGCAATGGTCCATTAGATTATAGGAGAAGTTTTGAACAGTAGGGAGTAGTATCAGTAAATTAAATCTGCTTTATGAGTTGCGGGGAAATTTTTTAGAGGTTTGTTTCAATCGTTGATAGGAAACTTTGGAATTTTTAACTTTATAGGACTGTTGTGATGAATAGGCTTGGAATTTTAAAAACTTTTGAACGATAATAAAAGAAGAAAGGAGGATTACGATGGAGATTAAAGTGTTGGGTTCTGGATGTCCTAAATGTCAGATGACAGAGAAAGTGATTAAAGAGACCATGGCTGAATTGGGTTGTATCGTTGATGTGGAAAAAGTGACTGATCCTATGAAGATTGCCGAATACGGTGTCTTTGCCACACCTGCGGTGGTTGTTGATGGGGAAGTAAAGTTGGTGGGGAAGCTTCCCGGCAAAGAGGATATAATGTCCTGGCTTAAAAAAGGAAAGAAAGAGATGAAGGAAAGAAGCCTCTAAAGATAGATTGTTTTAGAGTGTGGTAGGGTAAGAATCAAAAGGTTATTCTTTGCTTGAAAGAAAGATGGCTTGAGATTCTTAAAAAAATGGTTTAAACGCTATTTGTGGAAGGAGAGGGCGATATATCCTGCTTTTGGAAGAATTCCCGGAAGAATGGTTTCTTCAGAAGAAAGTTTTTTCGGAGGCGAAAGAAGGCAAGAGTATGCTTCTTTATAGTGAAACCCTGCTTCACGGGAATATTCAAGGGCTTTGTTCGGACTATAGAAGGTAGCTGTTGAGTAAATGGGATGTCCTTCCTTTGCTTTTTTGGAATATTCTTTTCCCCATATACTTTCTGCAGGAATCAAGCCAAGAATAAAGAGCCCGGATTCTTTGAGGACGCGATAGGACTCTTTTATGGCTTGAAGTGGATCAGAGAGAAAACAGAGGGTGGTCGCCATTAAAATACCATCAAAGGTTTTTTCAGGAAATGGCAAGGATTCTCCCTTTCCATTGAGTGTACGGATTCCACGCTTCTCTGCGATTGCCCTCATTTTATCAGAGGGGTCTATTCCTTCAGTGATACCTAGTTTTTTCGCAAACCGACCAGTGCCGACTCCTACCTCTAACCAGCGGCCGACCTTTTCTTCCATTAGTTTTTTTACGCAGGCAACCTCAAGGGAAAAAATATGTCGGCCTTCCTCTGTTTCAAACCAGAGATCAAATTTAGAGGCATATTTCTCAAAAGGATTCAGAGAAGGAGAAGTTTTTAAATTCTTTTCCATCGCAATATAAAAGATAAAAGGTTAGTGTGTATATTCAAGGATTAGAATATCTGGTCCTACTGCTTTTGCTACTGCCGCTTTCATTACAGAAAAATGGGGGCAAGGGAAAGAGATTGGAATTCCTTTGGAAATACAGGACGAGAAGGCAATAACCGTAGCTCCTCGTTTTACCATCTCTTTTGCCCGAGTAACAGCCCGTTTCCCTGGACATCCTCCGCAACTGACAAACCCTATTAATTCTGCGGGTCCGATTGCTTCAAAGGCAAAGGTTCCTTTCTGTACTATTGTTAGGTCTGTGGTACCTGGGCAGATATCTTCTGTTTGCTGGCAACGGATAATTCCCACTTTTTTCATTTGTGCTCCTTACATAGTAATAGGGTACAACTTTTTTTTAGAGCTTTTTATCTATTTCACTGTAACTGGCTCTCTCTTGATTAAATAGGCAGAATATAGGAATAGTAGAATAAATAGATGAGCAAGTAAAGACTGAGTGAAGGCAAGAAGAACGAAACTGTCTTATTCAAGCTGTTCTATTTTGATATCGGGGAATTGCTGTATATAGTGAATAAGACGGGATTCATCCGCGCTTTGATGGGAACGGATTTTCATTACAACACGCATATAATCCACGTTCTCTACAGTTTCATTAGTAACCATGCATTGAGTGATTTTATATCCGTGATCATTTAGAATATTGGTAACATTTACAAGGTTATCGCGGTTTGTGGTAAGGAATGAGAGAGAGAGAAATTTAGTTCTGATATCCCATAGAAATTGTAATACTTCTAACCCAATAAGGACGAATACTGTCGCGGCACAGGCAACAAGATAGAGTCCGCCTCCTACTGCCATTCCTATACCTGCCGCTACCCAGAGACCTGCGGCAGTAGTAAGCCCGCGTACAAATTGTCTGTGAACTATAATGGTACCCGCGCCTAAAAAACCGATTCCGCTTACAATTTGAGCGGCAACGCGCGCGGTATCCGCGGGACGGGTTCCTTCAACTCCCACAGAACCTTGAAATCCCCATTGGGAAACAATCATAATAAGGGCGCTTCCTAATGCAACGAGAAAATGGGTGCGAAGTCCTGCCTCTTTTGCCCGCCATTCTCGTTCCAAGCCTATGGTGGCGCCTAATATTCCGGCTATACCGAGTCGTAAAATAAATTCCCCAGTCATTTTTATTCTTTTGCTATAAAGTCAATTTCTTCTATGTTCTGCTATATAAGAGGAAGCGCAATCTGCATTCTTATTGTACGATAGCATGGAACGCTTTCTTTGTCTATTGCTTATACAGGCTCTGCCAGAGAGCCTTTTTTCTAAGCAGGATGAGAAAGCTGTGCTTCTTCCTCTTCGTATTCTCCCTTGAGATGTTGCGCAAGAAATCGTTCTGCCGCCGCATAAAAAGCAAGTCGGTTTTCTGGTTTGACAAAACCGTGTCCTTCATCAGGAAAGAGCATATATTCATGGGGAATATTTCGTTTTTTTAATTCTGCGACGATCTGTTCTGATTCTGCCTGTTTTACCCGGGGGTCATTGGCGCCTTGCGCGATTAGTAAGGGGATTTTTATTGCGTCTACTTTGAATAAAGGAGATCGGGATTTTAAAAATTCTTCTTCGGTATCAGGGTTTCCTACCCGTGTATAGAAGAGAGATATCATGGGTTTCCAATAGGGCGGCACAGAGCGGATAAGGGTAATAAGGTTGCTTGGTCCTACAATATCTACGGCACAACAGAAAAGGTCGGGAGTGAAGGTAGCGCCGACAAGGGCCGCATATCCGCCATAAGAACCTCCAAAGATAGCGATTTTTGCCGGATCTGCAATTTTTTCTTCTATAGCCCACTGAACAGTATCTACTAGGTCATCATGCATTCTTGCGCCCCATTCTCGGTTTCCCGCATTAACGAATGCTTTTCCATATCCTGTTGAGCCGCGATAATTGATCTGTATACAGGCATAGCCTCGGTTCGCAAACCATTGTGCAGATGGATTAAAGCCCCATTCATCGCGTGCCCATGGACCGCCGTGCACATAGAGCACCGTAGGAAGATTGGTATGCTTGTTTTGGGGAAGGGTAAGGTAACCATGAAGAGTAAGGTGGTCTTTGGTTTTAAGAGAAAAAGGCTTCATTGGCGCAAGCGAGTATTCATTAAACGCAGGCTGGGTATGAAAGAGAAAAGTTCTTTTTTTCGTGGTACGGTTATAGGAATAAAAGGTTGTGGGAGAGGTATCTGAAATATACCCGATGATCCAGATTGTATCAGAGGCGTCTCTTGACACAATAGTAAAGTCTGCCTTCTCGCTTGCGCCAAGAAGATGAAAATCTTCCTGTATCGCAGGATCAAGTATTTGCCATTCTAACCGTTCTTTGAGAAATCCGACTGCCTGTATTTCATAGGTATCGGGATGAGAGAATATCTGAGAAACATCGGCATTAGGATCTTCGGCAAGAACGCGCTGTTGCATGGTGAGGGTATTCAGTTCTATGAGCCGCCCGGTATTATAATCTCGCGAATCAATCAAATGAAGGATATTTTCTCTGGCAGGAAAGGAAAGAGGCGCACTGGTTGCCGCATCTTCCAAGTCCCACGAGATACTTTTTTTCCATTGATTATCTGCGGTGCGAAGAAAGAGTTCTGTTCCGCCTGTTTCTGTTGAGGCGGTATATCCCTTTATTTGAAGGTCTCTATTTTCAAGCCATGCGGTAGCGTTTCCTGGGTTTTTTTCAATGAGTTGGAGGGTTCCCGAGGAAATAGTAAGAAGATAAACATCGTGAAGAGACGGGTTATCGCGGTTGATTCCTAAAAGCATCTGATCAGGATGAAGACGAGAGTATCCGATTATATGAACTTGAACCTCTTCAAATGGTGTAAAATCCTTAAATGAACCGTTTTCAAGATCTACTCCATAGAGGCGCCAGTTTTCGTTGCCGCCTGTATCTTGAAGATAGAAGAGAATAGTGCTGTCGTATCCCCATAAATAGTTTCTTATTCCACGGTCAGTATCATTGGTAATTGGAACCGCGTTGGTAAGTTCTTTTTCTCCTACCCATACATTCAGTACGCCATTTACCGGCGCTAGAAAGGAAAAATAGCGGCCATTAGGCGAGATGCGAGGAGATGTTTTTTCTGGGTTTCCGAAGAGAACACGCCTTGGGATAAGTTGATGATTTTCACCTGATTTCTTCATACGGTTCTCCTATTTTTAAAGATGAATTTTCTTTTTACTATTTTTTTTATGAACTTCTTTCTTTCTCTTTGAGGACGACCTGACGATCTATTTAAAAAGTATCAGAGATCTTCTTTTTCATCAAGCCTTAGATTCAAGGGTTCGGGAGCATCGGATTTCTTGATGCTTTTTTCTTCGGGTGCGCTTTTTTCCATTTCATCAAGTTGAATATCAAAGGGTTCGGGATCAGAAGATTGTTTGATTGTGTTTCCTTCTTTGGGTCCTCTTTTTCCCATCTCTTCAAGATGCTGATCAAAGAGTTCTGGAGCGCCGGATGTTTTGATTGTGCTTCCTTCAAGCGTGCCTTCCGAAAGTTCCGCGAGAGAATCAGGGTTGCTGGATACATGGGGTGTAAGGAATATTAAGAGTTCGGTTTTTGTATTAGAGGTGGTTTTTCTGCTGAAAAGAAGGTTAAGAATCGGAATGCTTCCCAAGAGAGGCACCTTTTTGACTTCATCTAATTTTTCATCCTGCATTAATCCGCCGATAACAATGGTTTGTCCATCCGGAATAGCAACCCGGCTTGTTGCAGAGCGTTTGGAGTAGACCGGCGCTTTTACCTTTTCCGATATAGCTACAGTACTTGATGTAAGAGATGATATTTCTGGTTTGACGGTAAGGGTTACCAGTCCATCAGGGTTTATCTGCGGAGTTACTTCTAAGATAATACCGATATCTTCGTAGGTAATGGTATTTACGGTAGATCCGAGATCAGTCTCCCGAGAGGCGGTAATAATGGGAACTTTTTGTCCTACCGTAATACTTGCGGTCTGGTTATTGCTTCCAAGAATATAGGGCCGTGAAAGTACATTAACCTTGCCTACATTTTGTAGCGCGGAAAGTGTTGCGCTGAGATTTTTCCGTAAGAGGTTTACGGTGATTCCGCCTTGCATATCCACGAGTCCGAATTTGGTATCTATCTTTTGTCCATAGGTATCTGCGCCAAAATCAAGAATAGAAAATTCTGTGCCGAGATCAAAGGATTTATCAAGAGTAACCTCTGCGATTAAAACCTTGATAAGTACCTGTGGAACAGCCCTGTCAAGTTCTGCAATAATCTCCTTTACTCTGTCAAAGTTTTTGGAAGCAGTCATTACCATAAGAGAGTTGGTATCTATATCTGCCACAATATAGACCTGTCCATACAAGCTTTCTGTGTCTCCGGGACTTAATGAAATATTTGCGCGGGTACTGGTGGCTCTTGCGGTAGTTCCAGTTGCGGTAGTACGACCGGCAGTGGTGGTACGACCAGTAGTGGTACGGCTAGCAGTGGTTCTCGCGGCAGTTCCGGTTGCGGTAGAGGTGCCGAACAAATTGTTAAGAGTAACTTGAAGGTTGGCGGCATCGCCATTTTTTAAGGGATAAACAAAGACCGCTTGTGTGGCTTCATTGCTCGCATCAAGTTTTTCTACAACTTCTTCTATTACTTTTAAGGTTTCAGGCGGAGCGCTTACAACCAGGGTGTTGGTGCGTGTATCTGCGGAGGCCGTTACTTTTGCGGAGGTGCGTTGTGATTGCGATTGATCCGGAGTTTGTGCCGCTTGTCCAGGTCTTCTCGCTCCCGCACCAAAAAAGGTGCCGACTACTCTTCCGGTGCCTTGTGCTTGATCTGTTGGTTTGAAAAGAGTTTCAATCAAAGTGGCGGTTTTGGTGGCATCTGCATATTTAAGGGGGAATACCTTTACCTCTGTAACAGAGGAAAGAGCGGAATCAAGGGCGCGAACAATCTCTACAACCCGTCTGATATTTGCCTCTGTATCAGTAAGAATAAGGGAGTTACTGCTGGCATTTGCAGTAAGTTCCGCATAGGTTGGGATTAAGGGAGTAAGGTCTTGCCTTAATCGGGTGGCATCTACCTGCATTACAGGAATAATCTGGGTAACAATACGGTCGCTCGGAATAATTTTCAAGGGATCATTGCCGGTACGGACCGGAATTTCCATTTTTTTCGCTTCACTGATTGAGACGATTTTCAATGTTTTTCCCAATGCAATCGCAGAATAACCCTTTTCTTTTAAGACTGTGTTTAGAAGAGATACAGCTTCGTCCGGGGTGATAGGAGTTCGGTTCATTATACTTATTGTTCCTCGTATAGTCGTCTGTTTCAGGATAACAAACCCCGCGGTTTCAGAGAGATAATCAAGAACCGCGCTAAGCGGCGCATCTTGAAAGTTCATCATAATCCCTTCTTGGGGAGGAGTTTTTACCTCTACAAAAATCGGTGCGGCTTCCTCAACCGAAGTGTTTTGAGCGCACGCTATGGATCCTCCCCAGAGGATGAGTGCGGCAAGGCTTACACTACTGATTTGTTTTAAGGACATAGGGCTCTCCTATTGTTCATTTAACTGGCTTCTTCGTCGGTTTCGTAATTCTTCAAGGATTTCACTTTCGCTTCTGGTATCGGAATTAACAGGTTCTTGTATAGTGGTTGATGTGGAATTAAATAGATCCGCTTTTTCTGAAACAGGGCGGAGAATTGAATTTACTATTGGAGGCAGTGCCGCGGCATTAGTTCCGCGTAAAAGATTTTGTCCAATTTTTATCAGCGCAGAGGAACCGTTTTTTTGATATTCAATTTGGTCTAGAGTAATGTTTCCAATAGTTCCGTTGAGCAGGGTATTATTTTTTTTGAGTTTAAGGGTTCGTCCTGTTAAACGATCTTCAAAGAAGGCGATGGGAGAGCCATCATGAGAAACGATTCCCACAAGCACCATATATTCTTCCGGCACAGGAGGAGGTGTTTCTTTGACGATTGGCGCCAAGACTGATGTAGAGGAAGATCGGTTGCGATCGTAAATATTGCGTTCTGTGATAATGGTATATCGTTGCCGTGAAAACTCTTCTTTATTTTCTTTTTGGTTTTCTGCTTCCGCATAAGGAGAGAAGGGAAGAAGAATCATATATCCAAGAAGAAGAATAGAGACGAAGTGAAAGAGAGGGTTCATGGAATACTCTCCTTTTGGGAATTAGCGGTTGATACAGATCCATTTTCTTTATCAGAGGGAAGAAATAGCGCGATACGTACTTGAAGGGAAAGCTCGCCCCGTTCTTCTTTTCCCATAGAGAGTTGAAGTCCGGTAATTTTTAGCGGTAGGGAAGAGGATTCTATATGCCATAAAAATTCGGTAATTTTAGAGATTGTTCCTGCGCAAACAGCTTGAATTGAGATATTTTTGGTTCCGTTTCTGGTAATGCTACGTTCTGGTTTAAGAGATACAAGGGTAAGTCCGCTTGCAGAGATCCATTCCCTGACAGATTTAAGGGCATTGTTTTCCGCTTCACCGGGATCAATAGAAAAGCCGGCTTTTTTAAGATTCTCCCACTGTGCGGCCCACATCTCTTTTCTTTCAAAGAGTTCCTTATCTTGATGAAGAAGAAGAGAGAGTTCCTTTTTTTCCGAAGCAAGCCGTGTGCGCGTATTAAGGTATGGCGATAAAAGAAGCCGGTCAAATGCCAAAAGTCCGAGGAGGCATAAGGCTATAATCGCTAGAAGATGTTTAGGGGGATTACGCTTCATTTTGCTCCTTTTGTGGAGAAAGTCCTCGTACAAATTGGAATGAAATCATCCAGTTGATTTCACCGCTCTCTCTTCCTGAGTCTCGTATATGAACAAGCGTGATATCAGAGAAGTTAGGATTTCTTTTCAAAGATTCAATAAGATTAAGAACCTCCATATCATCATTGGCTTTTCCAGAGATGACTCCTTTCATATCTTCTCTGAGGGAGAGTGTGGTTGTCCATATTCTTCCTTCCGGTGGAAAGGCAAGTGTAAGGCCTCGGAGACATTCTAAACAGCGCGGTTCCGCGGGCTTCCAAAGGCGAAGACTACGGATTCGGGAGAGAATCGCCTTTGTTTCCGTTAATGAAGGAGCGAGTTGATTTGTTTGGGTGCGAAGAAGGGCGACAGATTTTTTCTGGGATTGTTGATCTACGATTCCCGCTGTTACGAGAAGGATAAGAGCGGTTGCCGCAAGAAGAAGCCGCTGTGTAACAGGAGAGAGTTTCCATTGTTTTTTAAGAAGAAGCCGCGGACGAAGAAAATTAAGCGCGGGAGTTCGGGGATAGATAGATGTAAAGGCAAGAAGTACCGCAGAAGAAGAGAGGGAAGAGGAAGAGGCTTTTGCGTGTGCGGAAGGAATAAGATCTGAAAGATTTCGTTTTGTGATTGTTAATGGAAGCGCGGAAAGAAGAGAATCAAGAAGAGGTGCGGGAAGAGAAGAGTCGTTCCAGAAAAGACAGGAGGTATCTTCCTGTTTCTTCATAGCTGGAGAGAGAATAAGATACCGGGAGGTCTCTTCAACAACGCTTTTAATCCACTCTTGCATAGAAGGAGAATTGGGATCTTCATCATGTTCTGTCGGAATGGGTGAGATACGATGGATTGAACGAGGGACTGCCTGTTCGGTTTTCATGATTTCTATGCTGTCTTGTCCTGCGCGAATGACCATGGTGTCAATGGAAGACTTTTCAAAGGAGGCAAAGGCGGTAATAGAGGGTGCGACAGAAAGAATTTTTAATCCCGCGGCAGAAGCCATTTTCTGTATTTGTTCAAGTTGTTTAGAGGGAATGGCGCAGAGAAGAAGTTCTTTTGGTTGTTGCGGTTTGGAAGGAAGTTCGCAGTAGTCAAGGACGACTTCATTACGGGAGAAGGAAAAATCGCGTTCTGCTTCAATTGAGAGTAATCCGACGAGTGCTTCGTGTTCTGAGGGCGGAAGGGTTTTTTGCCGAGATAAAATCCATGATGCGGGTATTCCGATAGCGGTGCGTGTGGCGGTAATTTTATGAGAACGTAAAAACTGGCGGAACAATTTTCCAAGTTCTTCGCCGAGGGGAATGCTTTCGGGATAATCCCATTGGAAGGTCTGTTTTACAATAGGATGACTGTTCCCTGAAAGAATTTCCGCAACAGAGAGGGATTGTTCTCCGAGATCAAGTCCAAGAATGGTTCGCGGTTGTAGCATTGTTATATTCCTCCACTGTATGCAGGATCTGTGGTAAGAGGCGGTTCTTTCCCCGCACGCAACGATTGAAGTATGGTTGAGGAAAGCGGCCATCCAAGTCCGGTAAGATCCTGCCATGAGAGAACGCGGACAGACGAGGATTGAGAATCTATGCCAAGAATTGCGCGGAACCGTTTGAATGCGCGGCCATCGCCGCTTACTGCAAGGATATCCGCGGAAAATTGCGAGGAATCTCCCCGAATAAAGGGAAGGATTGCGTTATATTTTTCTTGTGAAAGAATCCGTAACGGCCATTCTATATCTGTGGCTGATTCTGGTCTTCCCGCAAAGAGAGATTCTGCTTCTTCTCGGGTAAGTTCCGGAAGACAATAGAGTACCTGTAATGGAGCGGTATTGATATTGATGGTATTTAACGGCCTTCGTTCTTGTGTTTGTTGTTGCTGTTGTTGTCCCTGTCCAGAAGAGACGCCGGGAGCGCTATGGACAGTAATAAAAGGAGAGAATCCTCTCCATTCTTCTATATTTCCCATCATTGTTCCTGAAGCTTTCTGTTCAGCATTATCTAATATTCCGTTTCTATTGGTGTCTATTCCGAAAAGAAGAGATAAAGAAGAGCCTTTTACTAAAAGAAGTTCTTCCATTGTTTCAAACTTCTCTTCTTTACAATGGTACGGAGGGTCTAGAAGAAGATAATATTCGCTTCCCGCCTCTCCTATAGGCATGGTTTCCGAGGCGCACCAGTCAGATATGGCCGCCGCAAGCTCTTCTGTCATACCCGGCAGTTGCATAAGCATTTCAGGAGTTGCAGTATTTAGATTTATTTTTGCGGATTCGTCCATAATACCAAAAGCAGGAGTGGAAGAATTATCATAATCAGGGTTTAGAAGCCAGAAATATCCGTCCCCTATTTTTATTGCTTCAAAAGAGGTAGATGGATAAGGAAATCCTTTTCCTTCTGAGGAATTTATAAGAGAGATGGTATAGGCAAGGCCGGCACGGGCTATCCATTCGGCACGAGCTTCTGAAAGGGTATTTGCAGAGATTGCAAGATGTACCCGGACAGTTCTGGCAAATACCAAAAGCATACCAGTAAGTGCAAGGGCGATCCACATTGTTACGATGAGAATCACGCCGCTTTTTTCTTTCTTTCTCATAGCGCTCTCATAGAAATTCCATTGCCAGAAGAAGGAATTGTGGTACAGGGCGGAAAGATTACCCGTGTAACTGTGAGATCTTCTTTTCTAAGGTTTTCGTTCGTTCTTTCCGCAGTAAGAGTAACTTCAATCAAGACCGGAAGAGAATCCTCATGCGCCATAGAATCCCACTCATCAAGCCAGTCGTTTCCGTCATAGTATCTTAGAAGAAAAGAAGCAAGGTTTCTGCAGACGATCTCTCCTTCCGGAAGAATCTCTTCCGGAGAAAGGAGGTTTGCGGTGATTCTTCGCAGGAGGATATGTTCATTTTCATCAAATTCATAGATAACTCTAGCAATTCCAGGGGCGATATTTTTTGAACTTGCGGATCTGGTACAGATAATAAGAGAAGTATTATCGCCGCTACAGGGTTCCGCAAGGACACCCCGCGGAGGCATCGCATGCTGAATATCTCTATCAATCAGGGTAAGGGCATGACCTGTGGCGCTTCTTGAAAGAAGTTCATTCTCTGCAAGAGCATGTGCCCGAAATCCAATACGCAAGGATGCGTAGAGAGATCCCGAGAGGATCATTACCATTGTCATTGCAAGAAGAAGTTCAATAAGAGAAAAGCCTTTTTGGCGGAGAAGAATCCTTTTTTTCATTATAGTTCCTGTCTTATCAGGGTAGTGAGCGAGACAGAATCTTCAGTTCCACGGCTATCCCAAAAGACCTCTATCTCAAGTTCTTTCAATGATTCCGGAATAGCTTCTATCCCGGCATCCGCGGGATTCCAATCAAAAAGTGTAGCTCGCCAACGGTATTCAGGATGATCTTCAAAGCTTCCTTCTTCCACAGAAAAGATTGCTGGAGCCGACGCAAAAGTTGCGATCATATTTCTAGCGAGGTTTGTTGCTTCTGCACGGCGTATGGCGGATGATGCGGTGCGGGTGGCGATTGAGACTCCCTTCATCACTGCTGGAAGAATGATAGATGCAAAGAGAAGCGCCACCAAGACTTCAATGAGCGTGAAACCTTTGCAGTGGCGATGAGACTCTTTCTTCATAGGAAATAGTCCTGTTCGGGAGTTTCTATTCTAAATCCCTCTATTGGAGAATCACAGAGAATTTCAAGGGTATTTCCAGCCGGTGATTTCAGAAAAAAGGAAGAGGGTTGCGTGAAACCATCTGGAAAAAAGGCGATGAGTTTTTCTCCCTCTTCATTTTCTTGATACATAGAGTCTGAGAGCATTAGGCCAGGATTATCGGTTTCATCAAGAAGCGAGAATACGGTAAAATCATAGAAAGATATTCCTTCCGGCAAATGAAAGATTCTTCCAAATTCTTTCCCGAGATCTTGAAATTCTCCCTCTTCTTCCGCGGTAAGCTGAAAGGTGTTATTTTCAAGATTAATGTAGATAAGGTAGATGCGGCCTTCTAGGGCAGCCTGAGTTCTTGCATATTCTGTAAGGGCGATGAATTGAGCGGCCGCCTCGGAAAGAGGTTTTGATCTAGTGAAATTCCGTAATGAGGGTGCGGTCATAGAGAGAAGCGCCGCGCTTAATGCCATAACAAGCACCAGTTCAAGAAGCGTGAACCCTTTATTGTGCAGACGGGTTTGTTTAGAAAGATGACCAGTTGTCAATATCATCTCCTCCACCTTCTTTTCCGTCGGGACCAAAGGAACTAAGGTCATAACTATTGGTATTATGGTCGCCCGGTGATTTATAGAGATAGGGGTTTCCCCATGGATCAACCGGCATTCCCCGTTTAATGTAGGGTCCATTCCAATTTTGTACAGATGATGGTGGTTCCACGAGGGCGCTTAGTCCTTCATCTGTAGCCGGAAGGGTTCCAGTATCTACTTCATACGAGTCAAGAGCCACTTCAAGTCCCGCAATATCAGATTTTGCGGCAGTAATACGCGCCTGTTCTGTTCTACGGGTAAATTTAGGAACAACGATAGCCGCAAGAGTACTGAGAATCACCAAGACAAGAAGAAGTTCTATCAGGGTAAATCCTTTTTTTCGGTTTTGATATTGGTTATGGGGATCCATGGAATCTCCTTTGCGGAGAGAATTGTCCGCGGTAATGGTTTCGTTGTTTAATTCTTTTTTTTTATCGTACCAGATCCTGTAAGGTGAAGATCGGAAGAAGCATTCCTATCACCACGGTTCCTACAATAGCGGCCATAATAAAAAGAAGGAGGGGCTCTAAAACCGCGACTAACATTCTTAACTGTCGTTCCAAATCTCCTTCGTATGCGGAAGAAATCCTGATAAGTTCTTTATCTAAATTTCCGCTCTCTTCTGAAATCGCCACCATTTCTACCACAGCTGGTGGGAAAAGGTGCGTACTTGTGCCAAGACCCCGCGCAAGGCTTGATCCGCTTTTTACATTTTCCGAGGCAATGGAAACAGTATCGGAAAGAGTAAAATTTCCAATGGATTCTCTGGCAATAGTTAAGGCATTGACAAGAGGAACCCCTGCGGAAAGAAGCGTACCGAGCATACGACAGAACCGTACCATCGCAAAGCGGGAAAGAAGTCTTCCTAACATTGGAGTTTTAAGGCTTATACGTTCATAGACACGTCTTCCTTTTTCAAGAGAAAGCGCTTTTTTTACAGTAATACCCGCTATAATAGCGAGAATCAGAAAGAAGATGCCGTACCGTACAAGAAATTTGCTGAATCCAACAATAATAAGGGTAAGTTGGGGAAGAGATCCTCCAAAATCAGCAAAAATGTTAGTAAAGCGAGGAATAAAAAAGACAAGCATAAAAAGGAGAACCCCAAAAGAAAGAACCGCAAGAATCGCTGGATAGATTAATGCGGCTTTAACTCTTCCTGCAAGGGCTTCTTCTCTGGCGCGGAAATCGGCAATCTGTTCAAGTACAAGGTTCAAAAATCCTCCGGCTTCTCCGCCGCGGACCATAGCCACATAGACAGGAGAAAAGGTTTTAGGCCATTTGGCGAGCGCATTTGCCAAAGAACTTCCTCCCATCACATCGTTTCTTATTTCATTCCATGTACGGTTTGCGGCAGGGTGGGTGGTTTCTCTGATGACTATCTCCAAAGACCTTCCAAGAGGAACTCCGGCAGTAAGAAGGTTTGCAAGCTGGCGAATAAATGTTTCAACCGCGGATTGAGGAATTGTTCGGGAAAAGAGTTTTTTTTCCGCGACAGGTTCTGTAGGTTTGGAACTCTCTTCTATTGAAATAGGGTGGAGTCCTTTTTCATATACATGTTCTATTGCCGCGGCGCGGGTGCCTCCGCTTATTGTTCCAGAGACCTTTTTCCCAAAGGCATCAAGGGCTTCATAAAAAAAATCAGGCATGGTTCTCTTGACTCATTTGGCTTGAAAGAAGTGCGCCGTTGGCGCGTTCGTCTTTTGTTTCCCGGATAACTTCATCAACAGTGGTGCGGCCTTCACGCAAAAGTCTCCAGCCATCTTCACGAAGACTTTGCATTCCTTGAGAAGCCGCTATAGCGCGGATTTTTTGTGTGGAAGCGCGTTCAATAATCATGGCGCGGATTTCGTTGGTAATAGGCATAAACTCAAAAATTCCCGTCCGACCGCGATAACCGGTTCCTTGACATTCACGGCAACCTTTTCCCTGATAAAGAAGGTCTGGTATTTCTTCTCCATACTGTTTTTTAAGAGATTCCGTCTCTGTGCGAGAAATTTCTTCTTTGCAATGCGGACAGATTAACCGAACCAACCGTTGCGCAAGAACAGCTTCAAGCGAGGATGCCACAAGATAAGGTTCTACGCCCATATCCACAAGACGGGTAGGAGCGCCGGGAGCATCGTTGGTATGGAGTGTTGAAAAGACCAAATGCCCGGTAAGTGATGCCTGTACTGCTATTTCCGCGGTTTCATAATCGCGGATTTCTCCAACAAGAATGATATCCGGGTCATGCCGAAGGATCGCGCGAAGACCGCGGGCAAAGGTAAGGTTTGCCTTTGTGGAGACCTGTATCTGATTAATGCCATGGAGATAATATTCCACAGGATCTTCAATGGAGACAATTTTTCTGTCCACATCATTGATTTTTGCGAGACCTGCATAGAGAGTGGTGGTTTTGCCGCTTCCTGTGGGTCCTGTTACCAACATAATTCCATGGGGAAGTTCAAGAATTTCTTCAAAGAGAAGCCTGTCCCGTTTTGCCATTCCTAACTGTGCAAGTCCGAGGAGCGCGGAACTTCTGTCAAGAAGTCGGAGAACGACCGCTTCTCCATGGAGCATAGGTATTACCGAAACGCGGACATCTATCTCTCTGCCCGCGACAAGAAGCTTTATTCTTCCATCTTGGGGAAGCCGTTTTTCCGCGATATCAAGGGAACTAAGTATTTTGAGACGGGAAACAATGGCAGATTGAAACCGACGAATTTCTGGTGGAACTCCGGCATTTTGTAAGACACCGTCTATACGGTACCGAACAGAGAGTTCATTTTCAAAGGGCTCAAAGTGCACATCAGTTGCCCGCAAATCAATTGCTTCCTTGAGTACTTGATTTACAAACTTAATAATGGCGGTATCTTCGGCGGCTGCGGCCAAGTCTACACTGCCTTCTTCTTCTTCGGAGAGAACGGTGATTGATGTTTCTTTGTTGTCAGAGATCATGGATTGAACTGTATCGGCGCCTACTCCGAGGGATCGGCTGAGAGATCGTTCAATTTCAATGGAGGGCGCGAGAACCGGTTGAAACTCCCGTCCTGTTAAAAGCCGTAACTGATCAAATCCTGTGGTATCAGAGAGACGGCTTGTGGCCGCGTAGACGATATTCTTTTCCTCCCTAAGGGGAAGAATTTTCCGTTCTAAAAGAATTTTTGCCGGAAAAGTGGAAAGAAACTCTCTTGACGGAAGAATCTCAGAAATATCCACACAGGGAATATGCAATTCTTCCGAGAGAATTGTAAGAACCTTTTCTTCGGCAAGTCCTGAATGAAGAAGGAGCGCTTCATCAAGAGGGCTTCCTGCTTCATAGGCGGAGACAACCCGAGCCGCATTTTCTTTCTCTATCTTTTTTTCGGCAAGAAGTTTCTCAATCAATGCATGCATACGCTATGTTTCCCTTTTGATATCGCGGAAAAATGATCCGGAACCTTTACTCAAGTATACCCATGATAACCAATTGCGCTTCTTGTAGAGGCGTAAGAATTTCTTTTAATGCTTCTTGCGCGCGTACAAGTTCGGCACTCTGCGCTTTTTTTGCCGCACGAAGCGCTTTCAGCTTGGCATTGACTTCTCCTGGAGATGCTTTTTCATTCTGAAGAAGAGTTCTAAGTTCGGTTGTTGCTTTTTGGATAGGAGAGAGTTCACGAGTAGGCGCGTTTGCAGAGGTTGTACCCGTCTGTCCGGCTGAAGGCTGTCGTTGTCCGGGCCGTGGAGCACTTCCCATAGTACTGCCGCCTCCGCGCATCATGCCACCCATTCTTCCTTGACGAGAAAGTTCATTTACCTTTTCAAGGCGTGGCTTGATTACTTCCCATTCTTTATCGCTTGCTTTAAGAGTGGTTTTAATCCGTTCAAGATAGTTGGTACGGAAGGTCTCGGGATTCATAGGAGTTCGTTGTCTTCTGTCTTGACCCTGGTCCTGGCCTTGTTGGGGAGTTCGTTGCCTTCTGCTCTGACTTTGATCTTGGCCTTGTTGTGTTTGCGGCCGTTGACGTTCCGGTCTTTGCCTCTGCGTTGTTTCTTGCGCGGAAAGTGCTATTACACCCGCAAGAAATAATCCCGACACTACAATAGACGCCACAATCATTTTTCTGTACCGCATTTTTTCCTCCTAAGGTTGCGGTTCTTTACCATATTCTTTCTTTTTCCTTCTATGTACGATTAGACGCCTTTTGTTTATTCAGGGTTTAGTGAGGGAAATCTTCTTGTGGAAGAAGATTGAAAAAAGAGCTTGACAAGAAAAAGATATGTGGGTATAATGATAATGAAAATCATTTTCAATAACAAGGAGCTATCGGTATGAGAGGAAGACATCGCAGAGGAGCCCGCTGGTTCTCTGAACATTTGAGAGAACAGGGATACAGATATACAGTGCCGCGAGCCCTTATTATTGATGTGTTGAGTGCTATGCCCGGACATCCGAGTGTGGAAGAAATTTATTTTGAAGCACATAAGAGATACCCGCAGATTGGGCTTACGACTGTATATAGAACCTTAGAGCTTCTTGTTCGGACAGGAGTGGTTCTAAAGTTTGATTTTGGAGATGGAAGAACCCGCTTTGAAATGGCGGGTGCTTTTCAAGGCAAATCGCATCATCATCATTTGATCTGTACTTCCTGCGGAAAGATTGTGGAATATACCGATTTTATCAAAGAAGAGCTTGATTTATTGAAAAAGACAGAGGATGCGCTTTCTAAAAAATATGGGTTTGCGGTGAAAAGCCATCTTCTTCAGTTTTATGGAGTATGTTACGTATGTCTAAAGAAAAGAGAGCAACCTTAACAGGGAGGAGAAATGCCTCGTGGTGATGGTACTGGACCAATGGGAGGAGGACGCGGTCAGGGACGCGGTTTAGGAAGAATGGGTGGAAGATTTGCCGCGGGAACAGGAGGTTTCTGTGTATGCCCGAAATGTGGTAAGAAAGTGCCCCATGAACGGGCGATGCCCTGTGCCTCTCGGAAATGTGATGCATGCGGAAGTATGATGCTTAGAGAACAATAATAATCTTACTTTACAAGGAGGGTGAAATGCCTCGTGGTGATGGTACTGGACCAGCAGGTATGGGTCCTATGACAGGACGCGCAGCTGGATTTTGCGCGGGATATGGAATGCCGGGATATGCAAATCCTATCTTTGGAAGAGGAGGAATGGGATTTGGCGGCCGCCGGGGAATGGGCGGATTCTGGTTTGGTGGTAGAGGACGTGGCTGGGGATGGAGAAATATGATGTATGGCGCCGGATACCCAGTAGGAATGAGGGCTGGAGGATATGGCGTATATCCGATAGCTGGCCAAAACCCCGACCCTGAACTGGAAAAACAGGATCTAAAAGCTCAGGCTGAATTTTTTGAAACAGAATTGAGCTCAATCCGAAAACGTCTTGATGAATTAGAGTCCGGCGATAAGTAGTTGAGTAGGGTTGCAGCGCGGCGATTCTGCTTGTTTGGAGGATCGCCGCGCATACAGAGTGTCGTTTCCTTACAATACCGAAGGAGTTATTGATATGAAAATATTGTTTACCACCTCAGGAAATGATTTGAATGCGCCGCTTGACACACGTTTTGGCAGGGCGGCGAAATTTCTTCTCTATGATCTTGATACGAAGACCTTTGAGATTATTGATAACCAGCAGAATCTGAATGCGTCTCAAGGCGCGGGAATTCAGTCCGCGGAAGCAGTGGTTCGTCTTGGTGCTTCTGCAGTGATAAGCGGTCATTGCGGTCCAAAAGCCTTTCAGGTTCTTAATACCGCGGAAGTAAAGATCTATGTTAGTTCTGCATCCACGGTTGCCGAGGCTCTTAAGGAGTATCAAGAGGGGAAATTGCAGGAATTGACAAATCCAGATGTGGGTGGTCATTGGGTATAAATGACTCCTCTATTGTTTTGCGTCCAATCGGTATTATTAGGACAGAACATACTGTAAAGGAAAAAACCCCTATCCAGCCCGCCTATGCGATGGATTCTTATGGAGAAGCGATTCTTTTTCCTGAATTTTCTGCAGGTTTAAAGGATTTAGAGGGCTTTTCTCATATCTATCTGCTTTTCCATTTACATCAGGCGAAAGGAATGAAATTAGAGGTGAAGCCATTCTTACAGAATGTGTTACGCGGACTTTTTGCGACACGCGCGCCGTGTAGACCGAATCCGATAGGATTAAGTATAGTAGAACTTATCAAGATAGAGGGGAACTCCCTTTATTTTAGGGGTGCGGATATGCTGGACGGTTCTCCTCTTCTTGATATAAAACCCTATAGCGCAAAGTTTGATTCAATTGCGTCAACTCGAAACGGATGGCAGGACGATGTTTCTGCGGAATATGCAGAAAAATATGGAAGACGCGGATATCGTCCGAAAGGGGGAATATGATTCTCGCAGTCTCTTCTGGAAAGGGCGGTACTGGAAAAACAACGGTCGCAGTAAGTTTGGCATATCTTCTCTCTGAGGAGAAGCAGGCAGTACGACTTTTGGACTGTGATGTGGAAGAACCGAACGATCATCTTTTTGTTCAGCCGGTTTTTCATACAACAACCGAGGTAACTGCAATGAAACCTCGCGTTGATTTGGAATTATGCGATGGGTGTGGAAAATGTGCGGAGGCATGTCATTATCAGGCGATCGCAGTGGTAAAGAAAAAAGTTCTCATTTTTAATGAACTTTGCCATTCCTGCGGAGTTTGTACTTATGTTTGTCCGCAAAAAGCCATTAGCGAACATCCTGAAAAGATCGGGTCAATACGTATTGGTACTGGTAAAAATGGATTTTTCTTCTGCGACGGCTTACTGAATATTGGTGAATCTCTCTCTCCCTTTGTGGTGGGTGCAGTAAAAAAAGAGATAGATCCCTCTTCAATTAATATCCTTGATACTGCTCCCGGAACCGCATGTCCAGTGGTAGAAGCCCTTGAAAATGTGGATGTGGCGCTTCTTGTGACAGAACCTACTCCTTTTGGGCTGAATGATTTGAAATTAGCGGCCGCTATGGCGATTACAATGAAGATACCTACTGGCATTGTAATCAACCGTTCTGATGGCTGTGATGAAATCATTGAATCATGGAGCCGAGAATCGTCTATTCCTATATTGGGTAGGATTCCTTTCCGGCGTGAATATGCGAGTACTTGTTCGTCCGGAGGCATTCTTGCGGAAGAACATAAGGAACTTCGTCCTGTGTTTCAAGGTATATACGATAAACTTCTCTCTCTTTCACAAGAGGAGTTACCTCCTATTCCGATCATTGAAGAACTTTCTTCTCTTCCTCTTGATGCAGAGCCGCCTTTCTCTGACAATGGAGGAAGATATAAAGAAATAACAGTTATCAGCGGTAAGGGAGGTACAGGCAAAACCACGGTGGTGGCCTCGTTTGCCGCGCTTTCAGAAAAAACTGTTTTTGCTGATAATGATGTGGATGCCGCAGATCTTCATCTTCTTCTTACTCCCCGCGTACAGGAAATTCATCCTTTTTTGGGAGGAAAAGAGGCGATAGTTTCTTCGGAAGATTGTATTGCCTGCGGTGAGTGCGCAAAGATGTGCCATTTTGATTCCTTTGTTTTTGATGGTCCTGGAAATGCGATGGTAGAGAAGACTTGGCGTATTCCTCAATGGGCATGCGAAGGGTGCGGACTTTGCGAGATGGTCTGTCCTGTAAAGGCAATTTCTCTTAAAATAGTTGAGACCGGCAAATGGTATCTCTCTTCTACTGCGTATGGACCTATGACCCATGCTCGTCTCGCGGTAGGAGGAGAAAATTCAGGGCGGTTGGTTTCTCAGGTAAGAACAAGAGCTTCAGAGTTGGCAAAACAGGGATCTTTCAATAGAATCATTGGAGACGGTCCTCCGGGAACAGGATGTCCTGTGATTGCCTCGGTAACAGGAACCGATCTTGTGCTAATTGTAACAGAGCCTACTGTTTCAGGAGTACATGACCTTGAACGTGTTCTTGGACTTACACGATATTTTCAGGTACCTTCTGTGGTGATTATCAATAAGGCGGATTTAAATCCTATTCAGGAGAAACGTATTGAAGAACTTTCCAAAAAATTAGGTGCTGAAGTAATTGCAAGGATTCCCTTTGACCCAGAGGTAAACGAAGCATTGAAGGCAGGAGAAATCCTTGTACGCTATAGCAATGGTCCTGCCGCCAAGGCAGTAACTTTAGCATGGGAAAAATTGAAGAAAATAATGCATGCCTGATAAGAGAGAGAAACTTTTTTATTAACCCGCAGAGGCGGTCACAATGGATGAAGAAGGTTTTAGAGAAAAGAGCGCGTTGGAAGATCCCTATTTTGGAAGAATGAACGATCCCACGGCATCCGGGGTTATCAATGGTCCTTGCGGAGATTCAATGGAATTTTATCTTGTTATAGAAGATGATGTAATCCGAGATCTCCGTTATTACACTGAGGGATGCGAGGATACTCGCGCTTGTGGAAAGGCGGTAGCCGAAAGAAGTATCGGTAAAGAGATTGTAGATGCGCTCTCTATCAGCGCGGGAGAGATTATACGCTCTGGAGAGTGTAAGACAGAGGAGGGACGCCACTGCGCTATTCTTGCGGTAAGCGCCTTATATCGCGCGATTGTGGATTACCTTCTCCAGCCGTAAAAGGAGGAAGAAATGCCTACCTATGAATATGAGTGCGAATCTTGTGGATATAGGTTTGAGAAGTTTCAGTCTATGAGTGATGCGCCTGTGAAAGAATGCCCGAAATGCGAAATGCCGGTAAGAAAAAGAGTGAGCGCCGGGTCGGGTATGATTGTAAAAGGAAAAGATTCTTGTGAGTTTGTGCAGAGCGGAAGAAGATGTTGCGGAGCCTCTTCGCCTTGCGATACCTCTCCTTTTGCAGGGAAGCCGAAGGCCTGATTAGTTTCTTTATCTTTTCTTTCAGATCCCTTGTGTTGATGTTGGATTATAGAAAATCTTTTGGCAATAAGTTTTTTTGCCTTGCAAAAATTCTCTCTATGGCTTAATGTACTTTTAGATTTAAAAAAAAGAGAGCCCGCGAATATTTTTTTCTTAAAGAATATAGGAGAGCTTTCAGAAAGAAAAGAGTTAGCATAATTCTTTTTATAAAAAAAAGAAAGGAGTCATAATGAAGCGTGATATCAGCGAGAGTCAAGAAGTAGAGAAGGAGAAGAGCAAAGAAGAAGAAAGGCTACAATCAACGCTTCAGCGAATCCGATATAAAGTTCTTGTCTTATCGGGAAAAGGCGGAGTAGGGAAGAGTTCTATAGCTGTTAATCTTGCGGTATCCCTTGCCGCTTCAGGGAAAAAGACCGGTATTTTTGATGCGGATTTGCATGGTCCGAGTGTTCCCACAATGTTTGGTGTGGAAGGAAGACCGCTTCAGGTGAAGAATGAGAAGATTCTTCCAGTAGAAAAAGAGGGTGTAAAGATTCTTTCTGTTGGTTTTCTCCTTCAGAATCAGAACCAGGCGCTTATCTGGCGGGGCCCGATGAAAACCGGAGTAATACGCCAATTCTTTACTGATGCAGAGTGGGGAGACCTTGACTATCTAATTGTGGATCTTCCTCCGGGAACAGGCGACGAGCCTCTTTCAATCTGTCAATTATTCCATTCTCCCGATGGAGCGATTATTGTAACGACTCCTCAGACAATTGCCGCAGTGGATGTGCGAAAGTCTATTACTTTCTGTAAAAAACTAAATGTGCGAGTATTAGGCGTGATTGAGAATATGAGTGGCTTTATTTGTCCTCATTGCGGAAAGGAAAGCGAAATTTTTCATCGCGGGGTGGGAGGAGAATTGATAGCAGAAGAAATGGGAGTGCCTTTCTTAGGACGGATTCCTATTGATCCTTTGATAGGGATTAAGAGCGATGAAGGGATTCCCTGGATAACAGAAGCATCTTCTACAAAGAGCGGAAGAGTTTTTCGAAAGATTGTGGAACCGGTTTTCTCACTGGAAACAGTACAAACAAAGACAGGGAGCAAAGCATGAAGATTGCGATTCCTTATGCAAATGGAAAATTGGCATTACATTTTGGTCATTGCGAAGGTTTTATTCTTTTTGAGGTAGATAGAGAAAAAAAGGAGATTCTGTCAAAGACAGAACTTTCAGCGCCAGAGCATGAGCCAGGCCTTTTTCCAAAATGGCTTGCAGAACAAGGCGCACAGATGATTATTGCCGGAGGAATGGGAGGCCGCGCGCGTACTCTTTTTCTGGAAAAAGGTATTGAAGTAATTGTCGGCGCGCCCTGCGACACTCCTGAACAACTTATACAGCATTGGCTTGCAGGAACCTTGCGCCAAGGAGAGAATGTCTGTGACCATTAAGGGTTCGCCGATACCTTTTTCAAAAAAGGTGGCGATAACAATTCTTGTAGATAATAAGGCAGGCACCGGACTTCTCTCCGAGCACGGATTCTCTCTTTGGATTGAAAGGGAAAACGAACGGATCCTTTTTGATACTGGTCAAGGGCGGGCTCTTTTCCATAATGCGAAGGTGCTTGGAATCCCTCTTTTATCTGCCGATACTTTGGTTTTAAGCCATGGCCATTATGACCATACTGGTAGTATTGATACAATCCTTTCTACATCCTCACATATGAAGGTCTACTGCCACCCGTCAGCTTTTCAAAAACGCTATGTTATCCGTAAAGGAATCGCGCGAGAAATTGGTATTCCAAAATCCTCTTTGGCTCAGTTGAAGAATCTTCCCCAATCACGTCTTTTTCTCTCTTCAGAGCCCACGTTGTTGGGAAAAGGTATTGGATTAACTGGTTTTGTGCCAAGAAAGAGCTCCTTTGAAGATACTGGAGGCCCCTTTTATCTTGATGACAGGGGAGAGACAGAAGACCTTCTTGAAGACGATAATTCTTTATGGATAGAAAGAGAAGAAGGATTGGTGGTATGCGTGGGATGCAGTCATGCCGGCATTGTGAATATCCTTCGTTATATTCAGGATATTAATGCTAAATCTTCTATTTTGGCGGTTATTGGAGGTTTTCATTTAGTAGAGGCAGATAAGCGTCGGATGGAAGAAACTATTCTTGCGTTGCGCGCACTTTCTTCCAATACTCTTGTGATTTGCCACTGCACAGGAGAGCACGCGATGAAAAAACTGCATACCGAACTTCCCAATGTAGAGATTGGAAGAGTCGGCGCACAATATTTCTTTTGAATCTTCAAGAGATCTTCTTATGACCGTAAGGCAATAACCAAAAGCCCGAAAAGTAAAAGAAGCGTTCCTAAAATCTTGCTTTTTGAGGATTTTTCCTTTAATACCATAATTCCTAACCATACTCCTATTGGAATGCTTAACTGCCGGTATGCCGCTACATAACTTACATTGGTAACAAGAGGCATGGATGCAAGGACAAGAATATAAGCAAAATAAATCGCGATTCCCATAAAAATTTCTTCTTTGATAAAGAAGGGTTTTGTAAAGAGAATTTTTCGTTCCTGCGGAATACAGAGAGCAAAGAAAAAGAGCCATATACATCCGGAAAGAAATTCAAGCGGCATATAACAGAGAGAACGTTTTGCGGGAGAAAGTATAATACCTGGAGTTTCTCCGATAAGCGCAAGCGCGCGGTCATCTATAATGGTATATCCTGCTGTTCCGATTGCCGCGAGAACCGCGTACCCTATCCATAAAAAAGATTTTTTGTTAAGACGATGGTTTAGTCCCGGAAGAATAAAACATCCGATAGCAACACATCCCATACCGAAAAGCGCTGAAAAAGAGGGAACTTTTCCAAAGCGGAAGAAGATGGTAATTGCAGGAATAATGAGCACAGGAAGAGCCCGTATCATCGGATAGCCTAAAGACATATCACCATGCCTGTATGTCGCGGCAAGAGAAGAGTGATAAAGCGCCATGAAGAAGCCTGTTCCCACTATCATACCCCAGAACGAGAGAGGGTAGAGAGGAAAAAATCCACGAAAAAAGAAGAGAAAAGGAAGAATAAGAATATAGGCGGAAAGAAGAGCGCGAAGAAAATGGGCAATAGAGATCTCATTTTTTTTACAGATAAAATTCCATCCCGCATGAATAAAGGCAGAAAGTGTAAGAAGAAGAATAACAAAAAGAGTCATTGAAGGGAAGGCTCAAGGTTAGAAAGAGAGAGGTGATTGATAATCATTATGCTTCATATCCGGTAAAATATTCCATTTTCAGCATTTCGCGATGGCACCCCAACTCTTGGCATACTGATTGCATGGCTTTGACCATCTGAGGTGGACCAAAAAGAAAAAATACATTGGTTTCAGGATCCGAGAGGTTACCGGAAACAAGTTTTGAGTTGATATATCCATGGTCGCACTCTTTTTTCTCTAAAGGCGGGCATTCAGTAATAGTATGAATAATTTTCAGATGTAAATTTCTCTTTTGGAGTTGCTCAAGTTCTTCCTTAAATGCAATCTCTTCTTTGCTTCTATTGGAATAAAAGAGAGAAAACTGGATAGGTAACTTTTTTTCCGCACTATATTCAAGTATTGAGATAACCGGAGTAATTCCAATGCCTCCCACAAGAAAACAGATTTTTTGATACTCTTCTTTTAAGACGCAATTTCCCATTGGCCCTTGTAGATACAGGCTATCACCTTTTTGCAAGGCGAGAAGATGTTTTGAAAATTCGCTCTTACTTATCCGTTTGGTCAGTTCTATCCAGGGTTTAAGAGGCGAAGAAGAGAGAGAAAGTGCTTTATTGAGACGGGAATCAGAAGGTTCTGCTCTATTGAAAAGAACCTTTACAAACTGTCCGGGGAGAAAATGGAAAGGAGTGGTCAGCGTAAATCGAAAACTTGTTACAGTAGGAGTTCTCTCTATTTTTTCAATAAATGTAGTTTTTATTGTTTCCATGCTATTTTTGTAGAAAAGAAGAAAAAAACATATCGTTTTTCAGTAAAGAACAAAAGAGTATTGTAATGGTTCGTTTCAATAAGGTCAACCTTGTTTTACGGAAGAATTATTTTCAGGCATACTATCAAAGATTACATAGTGAGATTTTTAAGGGATTTTTTTTATTTTCACAGGAGGTTTGCATGGCAAAAAAGAAGAAGCAACTGATTGTTTTTACAAAAGGAAAGGCATTTCGTCTCCTTTTTTTTATTCTATTTACCGCAGGTGGTTTTTTCTTAAGCAGATATAATGCGGAATATTCTACGTTTGGCTGGGGCTATGCTTTTGGACTTGTGGCAATGGTCTCGTTAACCGGATAGGAACAGAAGACCTTTACTTTGCTATATACTTATAAAAACGCACCTTCTTGTCGGGAGATTTATACCTTTATTTTTTTATGATACTGTATGAAGCTTTTACCCATTGTGAAGAGAAATACGCATTGAACCAATGTTAAGAATGAAAAGTATAGAATAAAAAGGGGCTATTTTTATCTTTGATTTTTTTCTTTTTTTTGCTACACTATCTCAATGAAAAAAATCGTATTTTTTGTTCCATTCTATTCTTACTTTTTTTCTTTTCCTGAGAGGACTTTTTGCAATTTGAATTTGTTGTCGTGGGAGATTCTCAACCTCAAAGTACCGAAGTATTGATCAATCCCGCTTTTGAGAAGATCGTGGAAAAGATGAAGGCTTTATCTCCTTCTCCTGCCTTTGGAATCCATCTTGGAGACCTTATTATTGGCTCTGAGGATTCTGTTGTCCTTGAAGCACAGTATGAGGCATACCATTCTCTTGTAAAAAAATTGCCTTTTCCTTTTTATGCGATTCCCGGGAATCATGATAGAACCTTTACCGCGGAGGGATCTGAAATATTCAGAAGAAAGATAGGGCCTCTTTATCATTCGTTCTGGTATGAAGATGTTCATTTTCTTCTTTTGGATTCAAACGAAGCGGATTATATTGATACTATTGGAGGATCACAGTTAAACTGGCTTGAAGAGCAACTTCAACGTTCTGCCCGTTTCCGCTTTCTCTTTGTGCATGTGCTTCTTTTTCCTCTTCTTCTTCCTCCTGGCCGAGAGCTTGTTGCAAGGGAACTCTTCTTAAACCTTTTGAAGAAAGATCGTATTGACGCGCTCTTTTCAGGCCATGAACATCTTTTTGCTACAAAGAATATCAATGATGGTTTGTTACAGATTATTTCAGGAGGGGGCGGCGGAAGATTTCTTTCCTCGTCGCAAGGTGCTTTTCATCATTTTTGCATTGTTCGGGTAGAGGAGGATTCCTTTACAGTAACGCCGGTACCTGTCTCTCTTTCTGAAGAGTGAGGAAGACCTTGCTGGATTAGAAAATTGTAATGTTTTTTAATGGAATGTTGTTGCTAATGAAGAAAAAAAGGTATCCTGAAAGAATCCTTATCTCATCTCTTTAATGTAGAATATCAAGAAGCGAAATGAAAATATTTGTAAAGGTAAAAACCAGAGCCCGACATGAGAAAATAGAAAAGACCGATAAGAACCATTATACGGTCTGGGTAAAAGAGATCCCTGAAAAAGGCCGTGCTAACGCGGCGGTGATACTTCTTCTTTCAAAACATTTTTCTCTTCCCAAGAAAAACATAAAACTTCTTTCTGGCGCTTCGTCATCCACGAAACTCTTTGAACTTTTTAAAGGTGATTCATAATGCGCCGAATTTATCTTGATACCTTTCTTCGTAGAGAGAACGAACTTCTTCTTTCAGGAAGTGTTGTTCATTACCTTCGCGATGTTTTAAGAATGCGCCGAGGAGATTTGTTTCAAGGGTTTGACGCGCAAGGAAGAGAATATATTCTTCGGATTATTCTCTTTAAGATAGGAAAAGTTAGAGTCTTGGTTGAAGAAGAGAAAGAAATCGCAAAAGAAGATTCTCTTTTCCCTTTAGAACTTTGTGTCGCTCTTTCTCGTAGAAAAAGTATGGACGAGATAGTGGAACGTTGCTCTGAATTAGGGATAGAGGCTATTACAGTGGTTCCTTCCTTTAGAAGTGTAGTTGCCCTGAAAAAGGAAGAGTATGAAGAACGTATTATGCGGTGGCAACGGATTGCCGCCCAGGGAGTTCAGGTGGCGGGAAAGGGAGGAGTTCCTCGCATTACTTTTTTCTCTTCGTTTCAAGAGCTTTTTTCTCAATCTCCACAAAGTACGATTTTCTTTTGGGAACAGGCTTCTCAACCTTTGAAAGAGATTCTTTCCCTTCCTGCGGTACGCCACGCGAGATCTATCCGCCTTATTATTGGTCCAGAAGGTGGATTTACCGAAGAAGAAGCGCAAAAAGCGGTTGTGAATGGAGGATTGATCGCAAGTCTTGGAAAACGAATTTTTCGGGTTGCTACCGCGGCGTTATATGCGGTGAGTGTGGTGAAATACGAGTTGAACCATCTCGGAGAATAAATCTATAGAATGACAGGGCTGGCTTATTATCTTTGATTTTTTTCTTTTTTTTGCTACACTATTCTCATGAAAAAATCATATTTTTTGCTCCTCTTCTTCCTCTCTCTCCTACTTTTTCAGAGAGGACTTTTTGCATTTGAATTTGTTATTGTGGGAGATTCGCAAACTCACCACAATAGCACGGTATTAATAAATCCTGTTTTTGAAAAGATTGTAGAAAAGATGAAGGCTCTGTCGCCTCCTCCTGCCTTTGGAATTCATCTTGGAGACCTTGTTATTGGCTCTGCCAACCCTGCTCTTCATGAAGCCCAGTATGAGGCATACCTTTCTCTTGTAAAAACGTTGCCTTTCCCTCTTTATGCGGTTCCCGGCAACCATGATAGAACCTTTACCGCAAAGGGATCTGAAATATTCAGAAGAAAGATAGGCCCTCTCTACCATGCATTCTTTTATGAAGATGTCCATTTTCTTCTTTTAGATTCAAATGAGGCGAAATATCGCGATACTGTTGGAGGAACGCAACTTAACTGGCTTGAAGAGCAACTTCAAAGTCCAGCCCGATTCCGTTTTCTCTTTTTTCATGTGCCTCTTTTTCCTGCTTTTCTCCCTCCTATCCGAAACCTTGCGGCAAGGGAACTTTTTCTGAATCTCTTGAAGAAACATCGTATTGATGCGCTCTTTTCAGGGCATGAGCATCTTTTTGCAAGGAATCTTCACGATGGGTTGTTACAGATTATTTCCGGAGGGGGAGGCGGAGAACTTCTCCCCGCGTTGCAGGGTTCATGGTATCACTTTTGTATTGTGCGAGTAGAGAAGGATTCGTTTACGATAACGCCGGTACCTGTCTCTTTTTCTGAAGAGTGAGGAAGACCTTTATGGACTGGAAAATTGTAATGCTTTCCAATGGAATGCCATTGGTGATGAAGGAAAAAAAAGATATGTATTCTGTTGCAGCCGGTATCTGGGTAAGGAGCGGATCCCGGTATGAGAAGCCTTCAGTCTCAGGGATCTCTCATTTCATTGAACATATGCTTTTTAAGGGAACAATAAGAAGGACAACAAGTGATCTCAAGGAAGCCATTGAAGGGAAGGGCGGAACATTTAATGCCTTTACCTCTGAGGAGTTTACCGCATACTATATTAAGGTTCTTCCCCGTCATCTTAAAACAGGATTGGATGTTCTGTCTGATATGGTACAGAGACCATTGTTGCTTTCCGAAGAGATTGAAAAGGAACGTTCTGTTATTTTAGAAGAAATTAAAATGTACTATGACAGTCCGGCTCGGTATGTGCATGATCTTTTTGATTCCCTTATGTTTGCTGGAAATCCTCTTGGAATGCTTATCTCCGGAAGTGAAAAGACAGTTTGTGCTATTTCAAGAGATGATATGGTTACATGGATAAACGAGCATTACAATGCGAAAAATCTCTGTCTTAGTGTATGTGGAAAGTTTGATGAGAATAGGCTTGTTGATTGGGCAGAAAAATATTTCGGCAAGGTGCAAAACGGAGTTTCTTCTGCTTTTAAGCCATTTTCTCCGTCAAAAAAATTATACAGGGTTCGCGTACGCCGACAAAAGACAGAACAGATTAATTTCTGTCTTGGATTTCTTGCTCCTTCGCGAAGGTCTTTAGATCGCTATCCTCTTGGAGTGTTAAGCACTATTCTCGGCGGAAATATGAGTAGTAGGCTTTTTAATGAAGTACGAGAAAATCGCGGACTTGCTTATGATGTACGGAGTTATCTGAAACTTTATGCGGATACAGGAAGTTTTGTTATTTCCGCGGGTTTAGCTCCAGAACGTTTTCAAGAATGTTTAAGAGTGGTAAGCGATGAAATTAACAGAATCAGAGAAGTTTCTGTCTCTGATGATGAACTAAAGCGCGCAAAAGAATATATCTTTTCTCAAGCTCTGATGTCGCTTGAAGATAATCTTGAATATATGTTATGGATTGGAGAGATGGTGGCATCCGGCGATCCTTTAGTCTCTATACAGAAAACCAAAAAGCGTATTGCCGGTGTTACAAAGGATGATATTCGCCGTGTTGCAAAAAAACTTTTTACCCGTGAAAATGCCCGTCTTGCTCTTATTGAGGAGAGGATGGGAGTGAAAAAAGCCACGAAAATTTTGGAGGAGTGTGCGGTATGGTAAAGAAAGATTTTATTGAGATTATCGCCCGTGAAACAGGGCTGAATAAAGCGATTGTACGTTTGGTACTTGATCGTTTTTTTCTTGAGATGCGGAATGCGCTGTTGCGTTATGAACGGATTGAACTGAGAAATTTTGGTGTTTTTACTCCTCAGAAAAGCGGCCCTAAGGTGGGAAGAAATTTAAAGACCGGTGAGCAGGTTCCTATTCCGTCACAATGGAAAATACGTTTTAAACCCTCCCGATATTTCTCTCGCCTGAATGAAAAAGAGTAACCTTCCTTTTTCTCTTTTCTGATGATTCGTTTTATAGAAGAGGGATAGAATAGTCGGACCTTTCGCAACAAGACGAACTTTTTCTAATATTCCGAAAATATATATCTTTATTCTTGAGGAGCGCCGGGAGGAACAAGAGGAAGAATTGTTGGACTGGCAGGCGGAATTTCTCTATAAATAAAGAGACATTTATTAAGAGCATTAACGGAAGGGCCTCCTCCCTGTTTTTGCCACTGTCCCACCATCCAATACGAGTACCCTCCGAGAAGGAGAAGAATAAGGGAAAGAATAGTAGCTATCGCACCTTTTTTACGGTTGATTTCATCAATCATCATTCCGAGAATAAATCCTAAAAAACTAAGTCCTATTACTAGAATAGAAAGGATATATCCTACCTCAAATTCCATTATTCACCTCCATTTGGTAGATCCTTCGCTCTTATAACGAGTGGTTCTTTTTATCCTTTATTAAATTCAAATCGGACAAACCTGATTACTTTGATGTTTTCTCCGAGTTTTGCAATTTTTTCTTTGATATACTCGCTTACAGTTTTAGAATCATCCTTTACATACGATTGTTCTAAGAGCACATTTTTTCGGAAGAAAAGATCCATTTTTCCAGTAACGATCCGTTCTTGTACCTGCTCTGGTTTTGCTTTTATCTCATCGGATTCCGCAATGATTTTTCGGTGTTCTTCAATAACATCTTCCGGTACATCGTCTTTGCTTACCCAGGTGGGCGAACTTGCGGTAATCTGCAAAGTAAGGTTTTTAACCAATTCCTTGAAATCATCGGTTCGCGCGACAAAATCAGTTTCACAGGTTACTTCAACCAGTACTCCTATTTTTCCGTTTGTATGAACATAGGAACCGATCAATCCTTCTCCTGTTTCTTTGTCAAGCTTTTTCTCCGCCATTTCCAAGCTTTTTGCTCTTAAAACTGTGAGGGCCTTATCAAGATCTCCCCCTGCGTTTTCAAGGGCTTTTTTGCAATCAATGATAGCAAGACCGGTTTCTCCGCGAAGAATTTTAATCTTTTCCACTGTCGTTGTCATTATTTTCCCCTTCGTTCATATTCTTTTTAAGAAGAGCTTCTGATTCGGCAGTTCCCTCAAGCACCGCTTCACTTAATTTTTCAAGGATAAGCTGAATAGATTTAAATCCATCGTCATTGGCAGGAATCGGGTAATCAACTAACTCGGGATTTCCGTTGGTATCCACAACTCCTACAATAGGCAGGCCTATTTTCTTTGCTTCAAGGATCGCATTGATCTCTTTTTTCACATCCACGACAATCATTGCGTGAGGAAGTTTTTTCATGGTTCGGATACCGCCGAATTTTTCAAGCAATTCGGATTTTTCTTTCATAATAAGGGCGGTTTCTTTCTTTGTATAATTTGCAATTGTTCCTGACTCTTCCATTGCTTCAATTTCTTCCAGGCGTGTAATCCGTTTTTGAATCATGGAAAAGTTGGTAAGGGTTCCGCCGATCCAGCGATAATTTACATAAGGTTGACTGCATTTTTCAGAGAGTTCTTTTACTACGTCATGCGCCTGTTTTTTAGTACCGACAAAAAGAAGGGCTTTTTTCTGAGATGCCAATTTCCGAAGAAAATCAGCCGCTTGATAAATTTTTTCAGCGGTTTTTTCAATATCAATAATGTAGATTCCCTGTCGTTTTCCATAGAGAAATGGGCGTATTCTGGGATCAAACTGACGCGAGGGATGCCCAAAATATGCTCCGACTTCCAATAGTTCCTTTACGGTAATTTCCATCTAAACTCCTTTTAATGTGCGGTTATGAAACAATGTATTAGTGTACTTTTTTTTTGCACTTTGTCAAATCAATTCCCCTCTTCAACAGCAGAAGATTCTTGATTTTAGGAGAAGAAAAAGAATACAGCCGATAATGATAGCCCAGTTTATTCCTTCACCGTTAAAAATTGCGTGTGAGAAAGAAAAATCCCATTGTGCGACTTTTTTTATGGCGGGAATAAAGGCGGGAACTCTTTTCTGATAGAGGATAAAGTCTTCTCCGAATTTTTGGAAGAGAAAAGCTTCTTCACTCCGAATAGCTGTAAGATAAGTGGCGGGAAAAAAGATAAGAAAGTAGCCGATAAGCCAGGGATTTTTAGTGGCTAAAATAAATCCCAACACAATAAGCAGGCTTCCCAAATAGAGGGGATGGCGAACCAAGCTGTAGATTCCCGAAGTTGCCAGCACACTATTTTTTTTGATAACTCCCGCGGCAAGAGTTCTGATAAGAAGTCCTGCAAAGATTAGCCATAAAGGAGAGAGAGAATGGAGGGTGCCGATAGTTGCGGTAAGAATGAAAAAGAACCACCCTGCGGGAACACGTAGTTTAAGAAAAACCTTCTGTACTCGCATTATGCTCTCCGAAAAAAAATAAAAAGGCAATGTCGTAATAATCTTCTGTATACTTTTTGGGGAGATCATAAAGATTCTCTTACAGCTTTACTAAATTAATATCTCCCCAGATAAAAAAAAGCCCTTTAATCACCACAAGAATACCAAGGAGCCCCGGAGTGCGCGGAGCCTCGGCTTCCACGCGGGAAAGGTCCTCTTTTTCCTTCGTAATATTGGCGAAATAGGTGGCGAACGCATCTGCATCCGCAGAGGACGGAGAAAGAGCGGTTACTGAATCAGCATCTCCCATACTATATGAATTTCCTATTTTACCGCTTGAAGTTGCGATGCCGAGAGGAGTTGATTCCGGTGCAATACAGATTCCTAAATTCAAAGGAACCCTCTTTCCGGAAAAAAGCCCGATTACTCTTTCTTCGGCGCTTTTTAGAAAAAGATCTCCTCCATTTTCAATGATAACAGTAGCGCTTTTTTCAGAAAGTCTTTCTCCGACAAGTTCTGCTATGGCGCCGGCAACCGATGCCATAGGTCCAACACCCCCGCGTATTGAGGCTTGGCTCATCAATCTTACTATTTTCGGCGCGGTTTCTTCAACAGAAAGCGGAAGAAGGGAATAATAAAATTCCGGATGAGATTCTATATATTGTTCAAGGGCTTGACGATGAAAAGCCAATGTTTTATCGGCTAAAACTTGTAAATTACTCTCCGCAAAAATAAGAAGATCGCTTTCTTTACAGGCAACGGTAAAGCGCGCAAGCTTTTTATTGCCGGAAATATGTCGATAAAACCGCTCCCTATATGCCATAAACAAGAAGTATAGCATTTTTTATGGTACTATTACAATTATGGGGTCAAAGAGAAAAAAAATTATTATTGTGGTAGGTTCAACCGGCGGACATCTCTTTCCCGGGGTTGCTCTTGGAGAAGAACTCCTGCAACGGGTTTCTGATCTTTCACTTCTTTTTACCGGAGAAAAAAAACTTGCTTCACAGAAGGTCTGGAAAGAAAGAAATCTTTCTTTTGAACCTATTCCGATTTTTAAGCGGCCTGGTCTCGGAAGATCAATGTTGGGATGGCCTGTAAGAGTTTTTCTCGCATTTAAGTCTGCTTTTTCCCTTTTACGGCGTGAATCTCCTGATCTTGTAATAGGAACTGGAAGTTATGCAACGCTTCCTCTTCTTCTTGCGGCCCGATGTAAGAAGATTCCCACCCTTCTTCATGAACAGAATGTTTTTCCAGGTCTTACAACCCGTTTCCTTGTTCGTTTCGGAATTCCTGTTGGACTTACATTTAAGGAAAGTAAAGAGTACCTTCCCAGAGGAATGTACCGTGTTACGGGAATGCCGGTGAGAAAAGAGTTTTTTGAGATAAGAGAAAAAAAGTATGAAGAATTTCTTCTTTCTCCCGCCAAAAAGAGCCTTTTAGTATTTGGCGGAAGCCAGGGCGCCTCCTTTATAAATAGATTGCTTTTGAATACAGTTATGCGTTTGGATCCAAAGAAATGGCAGATTATTCATCTTACCGGAACTTCTGATTTTGAAGAGGTATCTCTTTTTTATCGCGATGCAGGGATTCAATCGTTAGTTCTTCCTTTTTACTTTGATATATATCTTCTTTTTGCGATAGCTGATATGGCGGTATGCAGAGCAGGAGCGGGGACTCTTACAGAATTATCCGCCTGTTCTCTTCCTGCGGTGCTTATTCCGTTTCAATATGCTGGAGGTCATCAGATATTAAATGCCAAGGCTGTTTCATTTCCTGGAAGGTTTACTGTTCTTCCTGAAAATCAGGCAACGCCTTCTTCATTATATGAGGCAATGATGAGGTTAGAACGCGAAAAAGAGCAAAACTCTTTCTCTTCTTCTTCACCTATTGCCGATATTCACGGAAATTGCGCTCTCTATGCGATTTCACTCTTACGAAAGAGGTAATATGCATTCTTCACTCCATGATGTAAAAGAACTCCATATTATTGGAATAGGCGGTTCGGGAGCCAGCGGTCTTGCCAGTATTCTGCAGAGTATAGGAAAAAAGGTAAGTGGTTCTGATTTACGAAAAAATGAAAAAACCATTCAACTGGAAGAGAAAGGGATTACAATTTTTTACGGACACGCTCCCGAGAATATTACAGATACTGTAGAAATGGTTATTGCATCGCAGGCAGTGGCTTCCGACAATATTGAATATCGCCATGCTCTTTCTCGGAAGATTCCGACGCTTACCTATCCAGAAGCTCTTGGACAGCTTATGGATGCCAAAACAGGTATTGCTGTTGCCGGAACTCATGGAAAGAGTACGACCTGCGCGTTGATAGTACATCTTTTGAAAAGTGCGCAATACGATCCGAGTTTTGTGATAGGCGGAGAAATTGTCGGATTGGGAAATTCTAATGCCGGCCAAGGCCCCTATCTTGTTGCGGAGGCCTGTGAATATAAAAGATCCTTTCTTTACTATAAACCAGAGATTGCGGTAATCACAAGTATAGAGGAAGACCACCTTGATTATTATAAGGATTTAGATGATATTATTCATGCTTTCGGATCCTTTATCTCCAATATTCAGCCTGAAGGAACACTTGTTGCATGCGCGCTTGACCGAAATATTCGTTCGCTTCTTGAGAATCGTTCTGGAAGAACTATTACCTATGGATCTCATGATGCGGATCTTCAGGCGCATGAAATACAGATGACAGAGACAGGGAACTCATTTCTTTGCGTACAGAAAGGCTTGCCTCTTGGGTATGCGGCCACCAAACTTTTTGGGCCCCATAATATAATGAATGCGCTTGCGGCCATTGGGGTTGCGCTCTCTTTGAATATAGAGTGGGGGAAAATCGCGGAAGCTCTTGATACCTTTCCCGGAATCCACAGGCGTTTTGAGATTAAAGCGAAAGTTTCCGGAATTACCATTATAGATGATTATGGCCATCATCCCACAGAGATTCTTACCACCCTGAAAGCCATACATCAACGTTTTCCAGGACAGAAGCTTTTTGTGGTATTTCAGCCTCATCAATATAGCAGGACAAGGTTTCTTCTGAAAGATTTTTCCACGGTCTTTCAATCTGCGGACGAGGTAATTGTTCCGGAAATTTATTTTATCCGCGATACTGAATTAGAAAAAAAATTGATAAGCAGTGAAGTTCTTGTTGAGGAGATGCAGAAGAAAGGGACAAAAGCAAAACATATTGCGTCCTTTGAGGAAATTGCGGGATACCTTAAATCAGTGGTGAAACCCAATGATCTTCTTCTAACGATTGGTGCGGGTCCTATTCATCAGGTTGGGACAATGTTTGAAAAGGTGTTAAGAGAAGAGTGAAATCTTCTTTTCAAAAAAGAAATAAAGAAATAGAGTTCTCTTTGCAGAGATTTCTTTACAAAAAGGTTGACATTAGGTACAATACTCATTATCTGAAAAATATTCTTGAGACGAGACAAGGGGTTTGTGAGGGTTCTTTTTACACATGCCTCTAACCTTGGCAACCCAGAGGGGCATAATTATGGGAAAACCATTTTGTGAGTCGGCTCGTTTGATATGTCCTTTGAGAAAACAAAGCCTTGTTGGAATTCTTTTCTTCTTTATAACGATTCCTCTTTTTGCCAATACGTCCTGGAAAGATATTCTCCGTTCTGGTACGGATGCGCAAAAAATGGCTGAACTCTCTCGCATTATCTCCCGCTCTGAAAGCGTGAAACTTCCAGAAGTTATATCCTTGTTAGATGATCGCTCTTCAGAAATAAGATCAAAAGGCGCGGAGGCGCTCTTTCTTCTTGGTGATTCTTCTTTTTCTCTTTCTTACATAAAGGCATTACGCGATCCTTACTGGCAGGTACGGCTTTATGGAGTCCGCGCTCTTGCGAAATGGGGCGAGGGACCTGGTATTCTTGATTCCTTTCATACCGCGCTTGACGATACCTATTGGCAGGTACGATATTGGGCCGCCGATGGTATTGCGAAACATGGAGATGAAAACTCTCTTCAACCTCTGCTTTCTCATCTTAAAGATTCAGAACCAAAGGTATGCGTACAACTTCTTAGAGCTCTTGCTTTTGTGCTCGGTAAGGATCCTGCAAAAGCAACCTTCAAATCTCTTCAGCCGCGAGCATTCCTTTCTGTAAAGGACCTTGTAAAGAACCCTGATATTGATGTGGCGGTTCATTCGGTATGGTTTCTTGAATCTTCTTCAGATTCGCGGGTTGTTCCATTTCTTCTTGATTACCTTGAATATCCTTCCGATGAGGTAAAGATACAGGCGGTGTGGGCGCTTGAAGCCTTGCAGGGACGCGAAGGACTTGAAGAATTGAGAGCAAAGTTAGTGGAACCTTCTGTTCGTCTTCGTATTGAAACAATAAAGAGTATGGTAAGAATGAAGGACTCTGCCGGAGTGGAAGCCCTTGTCCTTAAATTGTCGGATAAAGAAGAAAATGTGCGTATCTACTCGCTTTGGGGTTTAGAGCGTCTTAATGACGAAGCATCTTATCCCGCGATAGTTCGGGCTCTTTCCGATTCTTCTGAACGGGTCCAAATGTATGCCTACAATACCATTAGAAAATTGAACAATCCTGACTTTCTTCCTCTTCTTATCAATACCGTGGAGAAGAGTGAGGTTCCTCTCTCTACTCGTATACGCGCCATTGAATTGCTTGGTGCTTTGAAGGGTACAGATTCCGCTATATTTTTTGCTTCGCTTCGTGGTCATCCCGAACCTCAGATACGCAGAGCGATTCTTCCTGCCTGGTATAAAGTTAATCCTGGGGATGCAGATTTTCTTTCCTATCTTGATTTTTCTCATCGCCTTGATACCTCTTCTCTTGTTCGAACAGAGGCGGGAAGAATAGTCCGAGTTGTGGTAGCTGACCTTCAAAAAACTTTAGGATCTCAAGTTCCGGGAGAACGAAATACTGCCTTAAGCGCTATTTCTATTTTACAAAAAAATTCTCTTCTTCAACCAGTGGTGAGAAGGATGATTCGTTCTTCATATCCAGAGATTCGGAAGGCAGGAGTTGAGACCCTTCCTTTTCAGCCACCTAGTTCCAGCAGAGCCATTATTAATGAAGTCTTTTCGGATTCTGACCCCGAGATTCTTTATCTTGGGCTTCTTGGAATAGGAAAGGCGAAACTTACTTTTGCAAAACCTTATGCAATCAGATACCTTAAAGATTCAAACCCAAAACTGAAATTAGCGGCCGCTTATGCGTTGGCGCGACTTAGGGACTCTTCTGGCGCGGGGATAGCAACCTCTAATCTTCTTCATAACCCCGATGTACAGGCACAGGCGCTTGCAGTAGAGACAGTCGGGTACCTTTCTTATAGGAATGCTTCTCCTTACCTTTTACGTCTACTGGAAGACTCTGAACTTGATGTCAAGGTAAAGACTGCCTGGGCACTGGCAAGGATGAATGAAGAAAAAGGAATGTATACTCTTGTAAGTCTTAGCCGCCAGGATATAGAACCAATCCGTACCACTGCGCGCAATTATCTTATTGATACCGCTATTCCATTAAGTTTAAGAAGAAAAATTCCTTTGATTGCCTCTGAATTAGAGGTATTGCGAGTCGGCGTTCGTGAAGTTGCTTTGAAACAGATTGTTGCCGAAAATATGCGGGTAAAGCCTGTGATTGACGGAAATCCCGGAGACAGTGCCTGGCGTGCTCTTGAAGAGACCTCCACTTTTTTTCCGCTTGAAGGCGAAAAAGTTCCCGCAAAAACCCAGACAAAAATCGCGATGGGATATGATGCGGAAAATCTCTATTGCCTTATTATATGCGAAGATTCCTCAGCATCTAAATTAACATACGATAGCCAGGATTTTTTTACTCTATCTTTGAATCCTGACAAGAGCAAAAACCGTTGGTATCAGTACACGCTTCATCCCACAAATTTTCTTAAGTTTTCGTATGTATGGAAAAACTATTTTGTTCAGGAAAAAGATGACGATATCCAATGGGAGTCTTCATGGGTAACGGCAACTTCTATCCAGTCTCATCGGTGGGTTGGAGAAATCGCGATTCCCTTAAAGGAACTCGGAGAATCCGATCCTTCGGGAAAAACGTGGGAGATTAATTTTCAACGCGTATCCGACCATCTTCCTGCGACTACCTGGACCGGCCGTATAGACAACCCTTCCCAATTCGGACATATCTTTTTTAAGGGAGCGCGGTAATGAAAAAAACCTTTTTGATTCTTACAGTATCCTTGGCATTTTTTATCTTTTCCGGAAATGCCTCTTCATGGTTTCAAAAGAACCGCAACCTTTCAGTAATTTACTCTCCAGAGGTATGGACCTGTATAGAAAAAGCCGATAAGTATGAAGATGCGGGCAGAGACGATCTTGCGGACAATTTTCTAAAAAAGGCGGAACAGCTTACCCTCAAATCCGAACCATTTGATCCCAAAAATTGGCCTTCTCACTGGCCACAGACCCAGAATGCCTTAAATGTCCTGAAGTATGCATCTCCCTCTGCCTATATCTACAAAATTCTTGGCGACTATGCACTTTCTCATAAACGTCCTAAAGAAGCAACAGCCTTTTTTCAAACCTATCTTCGTAAATCTCTCATTCCTGATGCCGCCTGTTTACAACTTCTTGCAGAGACCTATCAGCGCGATGAACTTTATCCTCAAGCGATTGCAACCTATCAAAGTTTAGCGACTGCTTTAGAAACCAAAAATTTCCATGGTGTTTCCTCTTCGCTTTCTCTAATTTATCAACGTATCAGAACCTTACAGACACGTATGAAACCTTCTACGGTTCTTCTTCTTGATATGCAGATTCAACAGGGTGTTCCTGAATTTCTTGCGGATATTAACCTAGTGTATAAAGAATACTTAAGAAATGGGCTTTCATCTCGTTCTTATCAGATTGTTCCGGAACAAATTCTTGATAACACTCTGAAGGAACAGGGCTTTACGCGAAATTCTCTTATTTCTGATTTAGAAGACCGTGTACGTGTGGTGAAACTTTTGAATGTAGATTATGTGATAGAACCTGTTCTGATGAAAGCAGAAAAGAATTATCTCCTTCTTTATAAGGTATATCGTGGAACGCAGATTCGTCCCGATGAATCATACGAATATCAGAATGAAAATTATGAGTTCCTTCCTAACTATCTAAAGAGGTTTGCACTTCAGTTTGAGGGAAAAGGAATTCCCGAAGATTTATTGATTCCGGAAAATCAATATAAATGGGGCTTTGAGACCGCGGAAAAAGTAACAGCCTTGGCAATATCCGATATAGGAAGCCGCCTTATTGTTGGGTGTGCGGGAGGCCAGGTGCTTCTTTTTTCACAGAAGGGAAGGGTAGAGAAGACCTTTCGCGCCGCGGAAGAAATTATGAGAGTGGCGATTTCTCCCGATGCAGAGGTATGCGCATGGTCTGCGCTTCATGGAGCGCTTACTTTAGCAACCAGTAAAGGAAGTATTCTTGTACGGAAAAAAACCGGAAATCTTGTGCGCGCTATTTCACTGGGGAATCAAGCGAAATTTTGGGCGTATGCCTATAATAATGCGGTTGTATACCTTGACCGTAAGGGAGAGGTTTTCTGGGAAAAGAACTTTCCGGAGTGGATCGGCGCCCTAACGATAAGTTCTGATGCCTCGTTAGTTGCGGTAGGGTGTACCAATGGCGCCGTCTCCGTATTGAATGCAGAAGGAAATCTGTTGTGGCAAAAGAAACTCTCTTCTTCTATAGAGAGGATTACCATCGCGCCTAATGCTTCTTATATTGCTTTTGGAACCCAGAATGGACAGGTAACGGTATTTGATAGACTTGGAAATGAAACCGCAACCTTTACCGCGGGCGAAGAGACCGAGATGTTTACCTATTACCCAGAGATTCTCGGCACAATGGCAGGGATATGGAACAACTGGTTTTATGCCTTGAATACAAAGACAAAACTTCTTTGGCATTTTACGATGGATCCAGCCTTTACCTTAATGGATTCTGATAGGAAGAGTTCACTTTTAGCAACAAGTCGTGGAAAAAATCTTTTCTTTTTTGATATTGTTTGGAAATAAGAAAAACAGATAACTTTTCTTCTTTTTTTTCGTATCGGAAATCACCGTTGAAAGGAGTGGTAAAATGATTAAAGTAGCGGTAATTGGTGCTGGTTTTATGGGTTCAATGCATGCGGAGATTTATAAACATTTTCCTGATATTAAAATTGCGGGTATTGTAGATTCTCGCGGAGAAAAGGCGAAAAGCCTTGCGGAAAAAGTCGGATCTATCCCTTTTTACGATGCGGAACAGGTCTTTGCAAGGGAAGATATTACCTTAATAGATGTTTGTCTTCCCACCTATCTGCATAAAGAATTTGTTTTGAAAGCCGCTGAAGCCGGAAAAGATGTTATCTGTGAAAAACCTATTGCGCTTACTCTTGAAGATGCAGAGGAAATGATTGAGGTATGTGAAAAACGACGGGTGCGTTTTATGGTTGGCCATGTGATACGATTCTGGCCTGAATATGATTGGCTTAAATCTATAGCAGATAGCGGAAGAATTGGAAAACTTCTTTCCATTACCTGTACAAGACTTTCGCCGACACCAGTTTGGGGATGGGATTCCTGGCTTACTGATACTTCTCGCTCTGGAAACTGTCTTTTTGATCTTCATATTCACGATACAGATTATCTCCTTTACCTTGTTGGGAAAAAACCTCTTAAACTCTATTCCACCGGATTAAAGAGTAATGGCGGGTACAGCCATATCTTTACCAATTTTACCTTTCCCGACGGCGTACAGGCATCTGCGGAAGGTGGATGGGATTTTCCCGCGAACTTCCCGTTTTATATGGCATTTACTGCAACCTTTGAAAAGGCGATCGTTGAATTTAATTCAAAGAACCTTCCTCTTACCGTTTACCATCGGGAAGGCAAGGTTGAGCATCCTCCGATGAAAAACGTGCCAATACAGGCAAATGCAGGAGGGAATATCTCTGATTTGGGTGGATATTACTTTGAACTCAGATACTTTTTTGAGCATATTCTCGCGAATAAACCTACTGCGGTGATTACTCCGAACGATGCCCGAAATTCCCTTGAGATTATCTTGAAAGAACAGGAATCCGCAGATACAGGAAAAGAGATTATTCTTTAATCAATTTTCTCTCAGAGGGCTCGGAACCAAGGCAATCTCTCCGAGCCCTCTTTTTTTTTAATGATATACCACAGAACTATCTCTCTTATCATTGACCTCTCCACCAATATATGAGATAGTTGATTATCCTTCATGAGGACGCACCTCAATCGCCATACTATAGGAGAAATCATGAAAACCTATCGTCCGACTCCTGCTCTATTTACTATAAAAGAAGAATCAGGAGAGGTGGCTGTTTCCTGTCAATGGTGGGAGACAATCCATTCTCCCTCTTTGGGAGGAACTCTTTCTTCTATCCGCTTTTTCTACGGAAGCAACGAGAATATTTTTACCTTTCCCTGTGAGACCTCTATTTCTCTTTTACGGAATCACAAAGAAATTAAATTTGTTGCCAAAGAAGGAAAGATAGAGTATCAACAAGAGAAAAAAGATTGTGTGGTGGTTGAGACGAAAAGCCGTCTCTACTCTAAAGAAGGAGAATCTCTTCCTCTTTTTTATCGTCATCGCTATGAATACCATAAATGGGGATATATTCGTCAGAGGGTATGTTTTGAATGTGAGAAAGCTCTTTCCGATGTGTGGGAAGTAATCATCGCTCAGATGTCGGTAGTTCCCCGCCTGAATGAATTTACAGTAAGAAATGGGCCGATGCAGGATGCAGAACGAAAAAAACAGGCCTTTGTTATACGGTGGTACGAACTTTTTGGCGGCGCGAAAGCCAGTGATCAGATGGCATTTGCCACTTCTCAGATGCCCTTGCAATTTACTATCCTTCAACGCGATGTAGAGGGATTTGACTGGTTTATCAGCGATGATATTGATCAATGGTATAGACAGATCGGCGGACGGCTTAACCAGAACCATTTTTTTATCCGTTACTCTCCCGAAATTCAAGGGTATGAGATTAGAACAGGTGCATTGAACATTCATCCTGATACGCTAAGATTGAAAGAATCCCTTTCTTTTGATTTTTATATGGCCTTACCTTTTGTGCAGGAGCATGTGTCTCCCCTCCGTTTCTCTGTGGGCGGGCTTCTTAACTATCGCCCTGACAGAAAAGGAACAGAGTTTCCCGACAATACCGCTCTTGATACCTATCAAGCACATGGTGTTACCCTTGCGCGCCTTCATAACGATGGTCCATCTCTTGATGCTATTTTTTGGCGCGATGGTCTTTATCCCCCTTATCCACCGGAACGCATGGAAAAAATGGATAAAACTTTAGAAGAATGCCATCGCCGTGGCATTAAGGTTACTCCCTATTTTTCTCTTACAGAACTTCATCCCGAAGCTCCTGAGTTTACAGAGCATGGGGAAGAATGGAGACGGATGCCTGATGAAGAGGCGGGATTTTTATATAACCATGCGAAATTAGGTATGTTCGGTGCCCAGATGTGTTTGGTATCTCGGTGGCGGGAGTTTCTGAAAAAAAGTATAGATAGGGTCTTAAAAAACCATGCTTTTGACGGAGTTTACTATGACTGGTGTAATCCTATGCCTTGCGTTCATCCCGCACATCAAAAGGGCCTTCATTGGAGCGTGGAGGAGTTTATAGAATTTTTAGAATGGACCAGAGAGCGTGTTGGCACAGAGGGAGAGATCTACCTTCATATGACATATACTCCTTTTGTTATTGCAGAGAATATCGCTACACGAATGCTTGTCTTTGAAACACCTACCACAAAGATAACGCCAGAGATGTTTTCTCCGGATGTCTCCTATATGAAACTATCTCCCCGAGGAGTTTGCTCCTTGGGATTGGCTCATCAAGAGCCGAAACGTTTTGCGTTATGCTGTCTTCTTCAGCATGTTGCTCCAGAAGTCAATGCTCCCGAAGCACTAGAAATTTTTCGCATTGCATTAAAGAATGATTTTACCCGCTATACCAACTTTTCCGGATATAACACTCCCGCAGTTACACCTTCTCGGCCAGAGATTGAAGCCGCCATATACTGGAACCACGAAGAAGCATTACTCCTTTTAGTCAATCTTTCCGAAGAAGAACAGGAGACTTCTTTTCAGATCCATTCCCATTATCTTGGTTGGGAAAAGAGTGAAGTCTCTATTGAACAAGAGATGCCCACACGCTTAAACGCTCTTTCCTTTCTTTATCTTCCTTTGAAACGCCATCCCTAATTCCCTCATTCTTGAAGAGTTTTTTCCTCTTCTAAATCTCTATTCTTGCTCATCTTATCATATAGCTTTTATTGACAATAAAGAGAAATAAGGTATACCCTAACTATAGGCTCACTATAACCATTGCATAAAAAAAGAGTAGGAACCAAGAAATAAAAAAGACGAAACTGTTGCAATGATTTCTTTTGACTTTTAGGGAGAAAAAGATGGAACAGGCAATATTCGGAAACTCTGGCAAAAAAGTCTCTCGGTTGGGCTTTGGCGCAATGCGTTTGCCGCTTCTTCCAGATAAAACAGTTGATTTTGATTATGCGATCCCTATGCTTCAATATGCCTTTGAACATGGCGTAACCTTTTTTGACACACATCACTTTTATCTTAATGGGCAGAGTGAAGAAGCGCTCGGAAGGGCTCTTTCATCGTATCCGAGAAACGAGTATATATTGCAAACCAAGGTTGGAATGTACCATGATTATAAAGAAAGCCAAATTTGGGATCTTCTTGAAACCGCATTAAAAAAGATGAAGACCGAGTATATTGATTTTTATCTCAGTCATAGCCTTACATGGGAAACCCACCTTAAGTTTCGTAAACTTTTTCTCAAAGTTACAGATAAGGCTATTGCGCAGGGCTTGATAAAGCATCGAGGATTTTCTGTCCACGATTCGCCTGAAAACATTGAAAAACTTATTTTAACCGGAGATTTTTCCAGCATTACCCTTCAATACAACCTTCTTGATAGAAAGAACGAGAAAGCGATTTCTCTCGCGAAAGAAAAAGGTCTTGGCGTATCGGTTATGGGTCCGGTGGCAGGCGGAATGTTAGGAGAGGCTTCAGGAACAGTGGAATCGTTCGCTTCCACTCATACGATGAGCACTGCCGCGCTCGCTCTGAAATTTGTCGCTTCTAACCCTTCTGTTCATGTAGCGCTTTCCGGTATGTCCGCAATGGAGCAGGTAGTGGAAAATTGCGCGCTCTTTTCAGATTCACCCCGGCTTGATCCTTCAGAATTGCTTACCCTTAACAATATGTTTGAAGAACGAAAAAAACTTCTTGATCTCTATTGTACAGGATGTTCCTACTGTATGCCTTGCCCTAACAATGTCTCTATTCCCGGGATTTTTCATCTTTACAACCTTGCCCACGCGCTTGGAATCTCCAAAAAAGCCACTGCCCGCTATCGCTCTATTTCCGTAGAACAAAATGCGGATGCCTGTATTGCTTGCGGAGTCTGCTTGCCAAAATGTCCCCAGAAGATTGATATTCCAAAGCGTCTTGCGGAAGTAGCGAAATATTTTTCTGAACAACCTTAATTCTCCTTTTTTCGCATAAAAAAAAAGCGGAATAAGGAATGAAAGATGGAGGAGATTTTTTTTATTAGGGAGCGCGAATATGAAGAAGTGGATTGATTTTACACGGCCAATTCCCGATATAGAAGGAAAAAATCCAACCCACCGTGAATATATTATTCCAATTGTGGCGGCTGGCCGTTCCTTAACCGGAATTTGCCATTCCTTTTCCTTTGATGGTATGAGCGGAACATATATTGATTTCCCTGGTCATATCAGAGAATGTGATAATGGCATTCATGCCGGCAACATCTCTATTGAACCCCTTCTTTCTATGGAAACCACGCTTATTCGGCTCACTCTTCCTTTAGGAAAACGAGAAATTACCCGGAAAGATCTTGAATCAACAGGAGTAAAGGTGCGGGGGAGGGCGTTGATTGTGCATGTGCTTGGCTCGTATGACGATGAAGATTTCCCCGTAAAAACCCTTCCCTATTTTTCTTCCGACACCTTCTCTTTTTTTACAGAAAGCAATATCATGATATTTGCCTCTGATGTTTATGAAAACCGAGGGGCAGGAGGGATGACCGGAATTTTTGAGGCTCTTTTTTCCGCGGGAATTTTATGTATCTGCAAACTCACCAATCTTCATCAGATTCAGGGTTCCTATCTTACTACCTCGGTTCTCTTTAACAAACACCCTGGAGTTGTTCAATTACCATGCAGGTTTGTAGGATACGAAGAGACCTAATGCTTATTGCTCCCTTTCATAATATGATTGACTTTTTTGTTCGGGAAGGTTTTGCAAGTTCTATTATGCCGTTATAGTCAAAGCAATCAGTTACATATTTCCTGGCGTCCGTCCACTAATTTCACTTGATTAGTACGACTAACCAACTGATTCTTTTCCTTATGAAGATTTGTTTTCAAATATTTCCAGCAATTTTTCTTTTTTTTCAATCTTTTTTTCTGTAAATTTAAGGAGAGGATTTTGACAAAAAAAGCACTACTTTTTGAGGGATAAAGAATGTCGCGGAAAAGAGTTCGGCAGAAGAGAAGAAACAAAATCTATGATGGAAGAATAATCCAAGGAATTGCTGAGATTTTTTGACAAAAAACTTTAAAATGCTATAGTATTTTTATCAAGGAACCATTGCGAGTAGCCACTGAGAAAGGGAAACAAGAGGAGGTAATGCACAGACAGATAGATAATGAACTCTCTTTATTAAGGTTTTTTCCGTTATCTAATATATCCCCCACGAAGTTCTTTATCTCTTCCTTTAAAAAGTATCCCTCTTCTCTTTTCATGGAAGGATCTACCATACCCCTCGTTAATCCTTTCATTTCTTTCTTCTATGTTCCGTTCTTTGCTTTGGCGCGCCTCTCTTCATATTCCCTTCTTATTCCTTCATACAAAAAAAAATTCTTCGTACTGTATTTCACGTTTCTACCTTCTGAAGTACATAGAGGAGGGTCTCCTTACCTTATTATGCAGAGAAGTAAATACAGGAAGGGGGGATGGTTTTGATGCACTGGATTGTGCTGGATGAAGAGAACTTTGTTTATTAGAAAATAAAGAAAAAAACTTTTCTATAATTTTTGAAAGGCAAGGAGGTGGAGTGCTAAAACAACTTTATATATCAACCTATAGAAAGGATTTATTTCTACTTGAAGAGGAGAGAAATGAAAAGAGAAAGAGTGGTTTCTTGTAAATCACTTGGCTTTACGCTCATTGAATTATTAGTCGTAATCGCAATCATCGCAATACTCGCCGCAATGTTACTTCCTGCACTTTCTAAGGCAAGAGAAAGGGCAAGAACCGCATCATGTATCAATAACCTAAAACAGCTTGGACTTGCCGCAACACTGTATCTTCAAGATTATGACGAGTGGTTGCCGTCTTATCAGTCGCAGGGAATCTATTGGTGGACCCGTGTTTATCTTTATGTTCCGAATGCCCAGATGTTTCGGTGTCCAAGTGATAAGACTCCTAGTTATGTGGGAAATACCTGGAATAGTGTTTTTAAGAGTACTTATGGTAGCAGTTATTTAATTAATGGAGATCTTTTCTATTATAACAAGGCATTCCAAAAGATTACGCTCTTTAAGTATCCTTCAAAAACAATGCATCTTGCGGATGGCAGTAACCATTGGATAGGTTCATACCCCACGAAGGTAACAGATACCAAAGTTTCGGGAACCTGTTATATTCGTCGTCATGATAAGAGCATTAATGTCCTCTTTTTAGATATGCATGTGGAGAATATGAAGGATCTGCCGAGGGATCCCACAAAGAACACGATGCCCTCTAATGTCGCGGAAGTAAATACCTTTTGGCGAGGACGACCGGCAGGTCATTGATTGTATGGCAAGACCGTAAAAAAAGCAGGAGTATAAGAAATCTTTTGAACTTTTCAATATCTTTTTTTTAAAATACTTCCAAAGCAGTATCAGCGGAAATTGTATATCATCAACGACCTTAATCGGGAAGAAACCTTACGTCAATGGACGTGACTATTCAAGATATTTTAAATAAGGGAAGATCTTTGCAGTTTTGTACGGTAAGCTTCTTGAGATTGAATTATTGGAGATTGGTATCTCTTCTTTTCAGAAAACAATATACTGATAGCAGGGATTATTACAGAATGCAGTGGTATGCAAAGAATTTCTTACGGTGAGACACAACAGAAGAGAGCTTTAGAGAAAAAGTTTGATAGAATTGCTGTTTTTGACAAAAAGCTTTGGCATGATATAGTGTTTTTATCAAGGTAATAATAGTGTATAGCCTCTGACAAAAGGAGATAGGAGGAGGCCAATGACAGACAGACAGACAGACAGACAGACAGACAGACAGACAGACAGACAGACAGACAGACAGACAGACAGACAGACAGACAGACAGACAGAGTATTCCCTTTAA
>Ga0265293_10000826_pt1 | contig 71380 bp, 66 predicted proteins | sample Munlanlewell138R_FD_192505 | JGI IMG/M metagenome (GOLD analysis project Ga0265293, IMG submission 192505) | Leachate microbial communities from a municipal landfill in Southern Ontario, Canada - Leachate well 138R | ecosystem: Engineered > Solid waste > Landfill > Unclassified | place: Canada... | reverse complement strand
ATTATTATCTTTTAGAACATTCCCAGGACCTACAGACGGTAGCTGATCCACATCCCCTACAAGTATAAGTCTGCATCCTGCAGGAATAGATTTTAGAAGGTGATTCATAAGCAGTATATCAACCATGGATGCTTCATCAATTATCACAACATCCGCATCAATGGGGTTTGCTTCTGTACGGGCAAAAATTAGCCTGTCGTCATCACCCATATATCCAATTTCAAGCAGCCTGTGAATTGTCTTTGACTCATATCCCGTTGCCTCGGCCATTCTTTTAGCAGCTCTTCCGGTAGGTGCTGCTAATGCCACTTCATATCCTGAATTTCTTAATAGCTTTATAATACACTTTATTATTGTAGTCTTACCAGTACCAGGACCTCCGGTAATGATAAGTGCACCATTTGTCATGGCCTCTTTTACAGCAAGCTTCTGGTTATCGGCAAGAATGATATTCTCCTGCACCTGCACCTTTTTTATCTTTTCTTCAAAATCAAAAATTTCACCTTCAAAATTGACACAATCCAAGTCTTTTAACTTTCTTGCTACTTCAAGTTCAGCCTTATAGAGTGTAGTTAAATAAACGTGGTCATCTCCGGAATCTGCCTTTTCGACAAATGTAGAATCATCTATCATAAGCTTGATTAACGCTTCTTCAATATTTTCTATGCTAACCTCCAAAAGACTTGCGGTTTGATCCTTTAATTGCTGCTTGGGAAGATATGCGTGACCGTTGCTTGCTGCCTGGGACAGCACATATTTTATACCACAACAAACTCTGTATTTTGATGTAGGATCTATGCCTTGACTCATTGCCATACGGTCAACAGTGCGAAAACCAATTCCAGGTATCTCTTCTACTAGCTCAAAAGGGTTTTCTTTTATTTTTTCGATCGTTCCCTCTCCAAACTTCTTATAAATCCTAGAGGAAAATGTAGGGCTTATACCGTAATCCTGAAGATACATTATAACTTCGGTCAATCCTCTTAATTCTGCGAAGGCTTGTCCTATCAAAACAGCCTTGTTATGGCTGATTCCCTTGATACTAGAAAGCTTTTCAGGAGAAAATCGTATGATATTAATGGAATCTTCACCAAACCGGTCCACAATTTTTTTTGCGGTGGCTTCTCTGACTCCCTTTATAACACCTGAAGATAAATATTTTTCAATCGCAGAAATCGTTTTAGGCATTATTTTTTCGTACTGCTCAACTTTAAGCTGCATTCCATAATCCCTGTGGTTCACCCAACTACCTTTAATCTTTATGTTTTCGCCCACATTTATAAAAGGCATACACCCAACAGCGGTAAAAATCTCTTTTTTGCAACTTATATCACAAACAGTAAACCCATTTGATTCATTTGCGTAAACAATCTCCTCAACAGTTCCTTCAATCTCAACCAATATTTCACCCTCTTTATTTCCATAATTAAAGTATAATTGAAATTTGATTTTGCTGCAAGGATTATATGGATAGCTCATGGCGAATTGATTTATCATCCAGATGGGCTGTTGCTATTCTTATATATTTCTTCCCAGTTCAAAGAGAGCATCTCTTAATCCTAAAACCATAAAATTGAAAAAACAGAATCTCTTGCCGTTATGAAATTATTCAATATTCAAATGATGACGGTCAGTTAATAATATTTAATAAATCTACTAATGAAAAAATAGATTTAAAAGTAGATAGTGAAAATTCTAAGTCAGATAAAGTCACCATTAAGTGTAACAAATCTCCTCTCTAAGTTGTCTATTTATATGAAGGATAAAAAAAGAGAGGAGGTTTCATTTATGTTATAAGTGGACATGTTATACTATATATAGGAGTAATTTACGATGTTCTGACATGATCATTAATGCATTAAAATTATCAGATGCAATAGAAAAATTTGATTTCCTAATTCATGAGTTCAGAAAGGCTAAGTATTTCTTTTTGGAACATTTATGGTAATTTTTAACAACTATACAAATATCACTAGTTAAACTGTGGAAGGTATGCTTTATTAATTTCCATAAGCTCATCGAATATGTTCCTGGCAGCTTTTAGGCTGGGAACATTTGTATCTATTAAAAAAGCATTAAATGCCATTTTACTGTCTCCTGTCACTGCTGCATCAACTACAAGATGTTGTACATTTATTTGATTTAAACATATAGCAGCAATTGGTCTGGGTAGTGACCCCATTTTAAGACCATTCAATCCATTACCTGAAACAACACAGGGAATATCTACTATACAATCATCTGGAAGATTTGAAATACAACCTTTATTCACAATATTAACAGAGTCTATCAACTGATTTGTATTGTGTATCATTCCATTTATTATATCAAAAGCTTTTTCTCCTGATGGCTTAAGCATCCCAACAGGTAAAGGAATACTCTTGTCTGAAAGAGAATCAATAAATTCTTTTCTTTTTACTCTATACTCTTCATCAGCTTCAAAGTCAAATCCTTTTGCAGAAACCATCTCATGAGCATACGGAAAAAACTCACCAAGGTGTCCATCGCCTGACATCGGGAGTAATCCAAATTGATGAAACAGAAATCTTGAAAACTTTTCATACTCAATATCAAAGGTACTCTCTTGTTCCTTAAATACTTTATAAAGGTCTTCACCTGTATGAATGTCTCGAATATCTGAAGCCCATGTGAAATGGTTTATTCCATACGCCTTTACGTCAATATCACCTGGATCCTTATCTATTATTTTCCCTATCATTCTCTTGCCTGCACGTAACTGATGGCACAGTCCTACTGATTTTACATTTGTATATTTATCCACAGCAAGACATATCCTACTTTCGGGATTGGTGAAATTCAGCAAAAAAGCTTTCGGGCAAAGTTTTTCAATATCATGGCATATCTCCATGACAATAGGAATATTTCTCATTGTGTGAAAAACTGCACCCGGTCCGGCATTCTCTCCCAAAACATGTTTTATTCCATATTTTAGTGGTATCTGAAAATCATTTTTCCACATCTTGTTTCGATCCACAGCTATTGATACAATTACAAAATCTGCTCCCGGAAGTGCTTCTTTTCTGTCTGTCGCACAGCTAATTCTATAGTTTGAGCCAATTTCATCGTTGATTCTTTTTGCGACATTAAACATTGCTTCAAGAGATTCTTCGTTGATATCAACCATTACAACTTCGCTCCCCCAAAGCTGTGGAGTCGAAAATATGTCCTGAATGCAAGATATCCCAAAATTTAAACTTCCAGCTCCAACAATCACAATTTTAGATTTCTTCATCATTGTCTCCTCCACATTAGAGATTGCTTACCAGTACTTCAACAACAGTTTCATTATACTATCATCATCTATACACCTTTTATGAATCATCGCTGATACTTTAACGTGCTGATTCATAAAAGATGGTTATCTAGTTTCCTATACTCTTTTCCAGCTATGATCTGTGCAACTACTTTTAAATTTAATAAACGTTTCTCCGGAACATTGCTTATTGCAGCAGAACCTCATTTAAATTCAGCAAAACGTTTTGCTACAGCATTATAGACTTTTATAATTTCTTCTATATTCATCTCTTTCACTTTATTTACGTATTCATCCCATTGCTCAAAGGATTTTCCACCCATTATAAATTCATTTTGCGATGTTTCAACATATTTTTGGATAGATGTTGCAGAGCCTATGATGTTCATTTCCTCTTCTGTGTATACCATTGGAGGTGCTACTGTTTCAAAATTCCCATATAGCGCAACAAACTCTTTTATTGGAGCATATAAATCACCTGCTTGCATCTCTTTAGGTTGCCACGTTTTATAACCTACAAATGATGTTGTATCCGGTGCATTGAATGAATTTATTGCATCTTCAGCACCTACAAGCATTTGAGGTTTGCCGCTTTCACCTATTTCGTAGGTGATACCCTCAACACCGATATTCAGTATGGTTGCTCCTTCATCAGTAAAGAAATAATTTAAAAATTCAATAGATTTTTCAATTTCTTTGTTCTTTCTTGAAATTGCATACACATTTTGACTTACCGGACTAAACATTTCATGCCATTGATTTCCGTGACTATCCTTTAATGGAGGAACAATCATTGCTTCATAAGTAGTATTAGGATCCTGCTGAGCCCATGCGTAGTTAAATACAACGGCCCTGCTTATATTGTCATATGTGAGCCCTACAATTCCACTGACTACTTTTTGCTCCCATTGCTGCGTTTTTGTTGTAGCATATTCATTATCCATCAGCTTTTCACTATACAATTTATTTAGAAATTTGAGCCCTTCCTTGTATTGGTCAGAGATGGCATCGCAAACATATTGTTTTTCATATCTGTCCCATGCTGCCAGGTTACCATTTTTATTATCTGTTACAGACTCTATAATTCCAATATAGCTTAAATCTCTTGTTGCATATGGTATGGTACTGCCATCTCCACCAAGGTCACTCTTTTTGCATCTCTTAAGATATTGGTATAATTCATCCATAGTCTGCGGTACAGAAAGATTCAGACTATTTAGCCAGTCTTTTCTGATTATGAGTGAATTTGTCCATATAACATCGTTAATTTCCGGAACACCAAGTAATCTTCCGCTACTGTCTGATACCGAATATCTGTCTTTTTTGTCCTTAAGCGCATTCAATATATCTTGCCCTTTATATTGTTCTGCCAGAGGCTTGATATCCATAATAATACCTTCTGCTATATAACTAACCAAGTTTTTTGTTTCATCACAAAAAATGTCTGGATAGCCGCCTGAAGCAATAATCATGTTCTTTTTAGCCTGATAATCAGATCCAACCACCATATTAATGTCTAATTCTATATTCAGCCTTTTTACAATTTCCTTGTAAAACCCATCTTCTTCATTTAACACATGTCTGGATGGGTGCTGTGGCATGAGCAAAGTGATTTTAACAGGACCTGCTGGCTCTACCGAAGTTTCTCCACCCGACACGTCAGCTTTATCTTCAAATGTGTTATCCATTTGAACACATCCAGCAATAAGTACACTTAGCACTACAACACTTAAAACAATACAAAATAAACACTTCTTACCCATTTCTCATCCTCCTAAAATTTAAAATATATTTATATAAACAATACACAGTAATGAGGCTTTAAAATCAACCTTTTAGAGCTCCTATCATAACTCCGCTCGCAAAAAACTTCTGTACAAAAGGATATATCATAATTATTGGAAGAGTAGAAACAATCATTACTGAATATCGTATATTTTGAAACCATATAATATCATTAAAGTTCTGCAAAACATCCGATGTTCCCCCTTCAATGGCAATATACCTTATCATAAGTTGTAATGGATATTTTTCAGAACTATTAAGGAATATCAAAGCCGAAAAAAAACTGTTCCAGTGTCCAACTGCATAAAACAATCCTATAGTCGCTAAAGCAGGAAGAGATAACGGGAAAATTATTTTATAAAGTATATGCATTTCATTCGCACCATCTATTTTCGCTGATTCCATCAAGCTTTCCGGTATTTGAGAAAAGAATGATCTTAGAACCAGAAGATTCCATGTGCTTATAGCCCCAGGGATAGTAAGTGCCCAGATACTATCGATCATATTCAGGTTTTTAACTAGTATATATGAAGGAATAAGACCTCCACCAAAAAACATAGTAAATGTAATTGCTTTTGTAAAGAACCTCCTAAATGCAAGTTCCTTTCTTGCCATTGCATAAGCTGTAATCGATGTAAAAAACAAATTGATTGCTGTTCCCACAACAGTATAAATTGTTGAATTTTTGAATCCCTGTCCTATATTCAATGTTGTAAAAATCATTTTATATGCATGGAAAGTTATACCCTTGGGTATCAATACTATCTTGTTTTTCATTACTTGTATAGGATCACTGATTGATGCCATAAACATGTACAAAAAGGGATATAGCATTGTACAGCATATAACTGACATTAAACAGTAGTTGAAGATATGAAATACCGTATTAATAAATTTGATTCGTGTAATTTTTCCCATTATTAGTCTCCAATTATATAAATTATTGTTTCAATGCTGCCTGAGCCTACCATAGTGAGGAATCTGAATATTTTCTACATATCCAATTTGTGATGTAAAGCAGTGAAAAATTAACTACAGAATTGAATAGACCCACCGCAGTAGCAAAGCTATAATTAGGTGACCCATCAACCCCTAATCCACGTCTATAAATATAAGTAGATATTACATCTGCAGTTTCATATATTGTCGGGTTATAAATTAAAATGATGGACTCAGCACCAACTGACATCATATGGCCTATTGCCAGAATGAGCAGAACAATAATTGTTGGTTTTATTGAAGGCAATGTGATATGCCACATCTTGCCAAACCTCCCGACTCCATCCACTTTTGCAGCATCATATAGCGATACATCAACGCCAGCAATTGCTGCAATATATATAATCGAATTCCACCCAATACTTTTCCATATATTTGTAATTGTGTAAATTCCTCTAAAGTATTGAGATCTGGTCATGAATGGAATAGGATCAATATCAAACAATATAACAAGAATCTTATTAACTATCCCGGTTTGTGATGAAAGAAAATTTATCACCATGCCGCTTATTATTACAGTTGAAATAAAATGGGGTAGATAGCTAATAGTCTGTACAAATTTTTTAAAAAGCTTTTTTCCTATCTCGTTTAATAGAAGTGCAAATATTATTGGCATTGGAAACCCAAAAACAAGCGCATAAACGTTGATTAACATAGTATTCCTTAGCAGTTGAAAAAAATAAGGATCATTAAAAAAATCAATAAAGTGTTTAAAACCAACCCAGTTCCCGCCAAAAAAACTCTGTCCGGCTTTGTAATTTCTAAAAGCTATACTTATACCAATCATAGGAATGTAATGAAAAATAATATAATAAAACAATCCCAGCGAAAACATAAATAACAGTAACTTGTTATTCTTTGCTTTTATCAATTCATAACTAAACCAACTTTTTGCTTTTTTGTTAACCAAGTTTATTGATCTCACTTTCCTAAGAAATTTAAACTGAATACTCCGTTTGATGTAAACAGTATAACTAAAATACCGATGTTAATAAATTGTAAAATCGCAGGATCCATTGATGATTCAGTAATTATCTTTTTGATTTTTCAGTTTACCATATACAAAAGCCATCCAATGAGAGCTTTTATAAAACTCTTTTGAAAAAAGCTGGGAATGGCAACTCTTTTATCTACGCAGCTCGTCTAATTCTTTTGCTTGAAGCTTATACTTCATTGGAGACATACCTGTGTACCTCTTGAATGTCTTATAATAATTATTAATATTATTAAATCCCACTTTTAAGCCAATTTCAGAGACGTTATCATTACTGCTTAATATCAATTCTTTAGCTTTTTCAACACGTATCTTATTAAGATAATTAACAAATGTGGTTCCTGAAAACTCCTTAAAGATTTTGCGCAAATAATCAGCGCTCAGACTAAACTCACTTGTTAACATATCCATGTAAATATCACTGCTGTAATTTCCTTTAACAAATCCGGTTATACTTTCATATATGTTTTGGTGGCGTTTATTCATCTGTTCTTTAATATATCTTGTTAGACTTAAAAATAGAACTGTAATGTCGTTTACTAATCCATCGAAATCAAACAGCATTTTCTTGTTAAGACCATTTATATCAATAATTTCACCAAATATTTCATTGCTATTTGTTCCTGCTGTATTCATACACCGATAGAGTGTCGAGAACATGCTGTTCATAGTGTATTTCATTTCAACAACAGTAATGCTTTTCTCAACACAGTTTTTAAAGATGTTATTTAAGAATTCATCAACTTTTTTCTCATCACCTGCTAAAACATGTCCTGAGAGTGCGTTTTCTCCATCTATTGAATAAATAATTGTTTTGTCTTTGATCTGTCTGTCTGAAAACTTCTCACAAACATTCTTATGAGAAACAGTTTTCATGTCACTCATTTTCAAAGCCTCTTGGTACGAATCCCTTATACCTCTTAAATATTTATAGCTGTTACCGGTATATACAAAATAAAATTCGTTAATGCTTAATGCAATCTTCTTTACATGGTCACAAAACTTATTTAGAAATTCTTCAAATTCTTCATTTTTTTCAAAGTTAATAACCAATACACTAAAATTATATATACTATCTACCAATACATCAATAACCAACGATTTTGCATTGATCATTTCATTAATTTGTTGCATATAAGTATTAGTTTGACAACCTAAGTAACACAAAACAACCTTAAAATAAGCAAACTTATAATTAAGAGTCTTGTCTTCAAAAGATCTTGAAAAGCTGTCACGCCCCTCAATAAGTGATTTGATTATAGTCTGCCTTACCAATGACCTGTTTTCCTCAGCTGAAACCTCAAGGTTATTTTTCTCATTAAGAATTTGTGTCACGATATTATTTATATAATCCAATTCATTTTCATCATTTAATTTCTTTATACCGATCTTTTCAAGGATTGATGATATTGGCTTATATGTGTGTCTTGCAAGAAGAAAAGATGTAATTATTCCTATAATGATAAATACAAATACAATATTGAGAAATATTTTAAGTATTAGATTTACATTACGATACATGGCAGATTCATCGTTAAAAATTATAAATTTCCATCCGGCAGAATTCATATCCTGAAAATCTATAAGATAGCTGTCATCTACTATTTTTGTACTGCAAAAGCTATGCTCTCTTTTGTTATTATTTAAATCTATTATGATGCTGTAATTTTCTTGATAAAAATCATAATCATTGCCTGCAATATACTCCATTCTGCTATTGAGTATCATAATTTTACCATCTATACATGAGTTTAATTCATTTATCTGGTTAGAAAAGTAATCTCCATTGAGGAAAAAGATCACTCCCCCCTTTGTATCGGTGTTTAATGGTAGAGATGACAACATAATAACAAAGCGTTTTTGGGATGAATACTGGTAATTGTTGATAGAAGCCGATTTATGGTTAAGAGTTAGCTTTTTCACTGTATCCAGTCTCTGCCTTTTACTCAGACTCTCCAACCAATCATCTTTACTCATCTGCTCAAAGCAATATATTTCTTCAAAGAATCTCCCAAATTCAAATGTACCTCCACGACTTGAAACAACCGTATTATCATTAAGACTATACAGAACAATATCTTCAATAATATCCGAATTTGTTTGTGCTGTATTTAATTCATTCCATATATAATACTGTTTTAAATTATAGTACTTGTCTTTATTATTATTTATCAAATATTCGTTTATTGAATTATTCAATGACACTGTATAAATAGCTTCATAGATATCTGAAAGCTTCTGATCAATAATTTGTGATGCCTCCTTAAGAAGTAAGGCGTTGTAAGAAGAAATCTCTTTTTTATACTTTTCTGCTGTATTTATATAAAGAATAGAACCGCCCACAATAACTGGAAATATGAACAACAGGAAGAAAATCAAATAATATTTAAAAAAAATACTTTTTCTTTTTATTGGAGTTTTATGCTTTGAAACTAAAGAATTCAACTTCATATCATACTCCTAAATTATTTTCTTAAATATCATTATAACGCAAATTTTCAGTTGCTGCATAAATAAGTCAGTGATATAAAATGAAGTGATACCCTACCACCTTTATCTATCAATCAGCTTTATGCACAAGTCTCATTAGATTGGAAGCAGATCATAAGCTCTCAACCATTTTACTCTAGGGTATATACAATAAGCTTCTGCATACTTAATATTTATATCTCCACACTGTGCTCCTCTAAAACGAGGTTGAACCTCCAAGTATTCATTCAGCAAATCTATATTTTTAATTGATATTTGTGAAGTATGCTCAAGTATTGCCTGCGTTTTCTTTTTCATATATGGGGTTATATCAACATAATACAGGGGTTCAAAACCAATACCCATAGCCGTATCACAGAAAAATACAGGTATGGGGCCTGCTGCATCAAGCACTATTTGACTTAGCTTTCGATGATCACCATGGTAATCATGTGTATAATGCGTAATTACTACATCAGGCTTTATCTTCTCAATAATACTCTGAACCTTAACATATGACTCTTGATCATATATTATACCACCATCATTAAAACCCAAAAATATCGGTTCAACACCTATATAAGATGCTGCAGCCAGGGCTTCATTTATTCTTATTTCCTTCAGACTTTTATCACTATTAGTATAGTTGCTACCTTTTTCGCCATATGTAGCAACAACATAATATACATTACATCCTTCAGCTTGATATTTCATAAGTGTTCCAAGCATATATATTTCGACATCATCCGGATGAGCACCAAACGCTATAACAGTTAACGGCTTACGCATAATAAGGTCTCCTTGACTATTACTAAAGCTATAAAAAAATTAATTCTTCGGTATTCATGCACCTTATAGAATTATCGCAAATGTTTTAATGCGTTATTTCTACAAGGAAAATTTTAAAATTTAACGCTGTAGTACTATTTATTTTAATAATAGCTCTTATTGCTTTAACAGACAATTGTAAAATTCCTGATTGTTTTGCCAAATCCGTTTTTTCATTAGATATTGCTCAATAACGGCATCTTTCGAAATAAATTAAAATAACCAATCCAAGCATTGGTAGTAGCATCATAATATCAAACTTCGTTGTTAGCTCCACATGCTTTACTCAAAATCCTCAAATATCACATGTCTTTCATTTTCATGGACTAAATTTATACTCTGATATTTTTCTTTGAGTTTTCTTAAGATCTCAACGGTACCATCCTCTGAACCCATATCAAGTACTGTAATTTTTCCGCTTGAAATTAACCTCTTTACAAGATCTCCAGTAAGCACATTGTCCAAAATTCCTTCTATCCTGCTCTCCTGGTTCTTTTCAATTATTACAAGCTTAATTCCCTCATCTTCAATTTTAGGCTTAATGAATTCCCTCAAAATTAAATAAAAAATGCTGAAAAAACCGTAAAGCGCCAGCATATATGTAACCACCAGAAATATAACATTAATCATACCATCCCTCCCTTACCCATTCTATGCAAATAGGAGGAATAACGTGAAAAGCGGAATGCATTATGCATTCCGCCTAGATTTAATTTTGCTCATTCTTTTGTGCATCACGCATTTTAATATTCCAAGATCCGTTGGTTTTCTCAAAATAATTAGCCTGTTCTGTTGCTACACCATAACATCATAGTCGTCGCTAAAACCTTTGCCAAAAAAACCACCTAAACTCCTGCTTCACGTTTGAGTAGTTCTGCCTTATCCGTTTTCTCCCATGTGAAATCACGGTCATTTCTTCCAAAGTGTCCATATGCAGCAGTTTTCTTGTAGATAGGACGCCTTAAGTCAAGATCCCTTATGATAGCTGCTGGTCTTAAGTCAAAATGCTTTTCAACCAATTCTATTATTTTATCTTCAGAAACCTTAGCAGTACCAAATGTCTCTATAAAAACGGATACAGGCTTTGCAACTCCAATTGCATAAGCCAGCCCAACTTCACACTTTTTTGCAAGACCGGCTGCAACAATATTTTTAGCTACATACCTAGCTGCATATGTTGCAGAACGATCAACCTTTGTCGGATCCTTGCCAGAAAAAGCTCCCCCGCCATGTCTTCCATAGCCACCGTAAGTATCAACAATAATTTTTCTCCCTGTTAGTCCGGAATCACCCTGCGGACCACCGATAACAAAACGTCCTGTTGGGTTAACCAAATACCTTGTTTCATTGTCCAAAAGTTCGCAAGGTATAGTTGCTCTGATTACCTTTTCTATAATATCTTTTTCAATAATCTCAAGGCTAACCTCGGGGTCATGCTGAGTGGAAACTACAACTGTATCTATTCTTTTAGGCTTTCCATCCTTATACTCCACAGTCACCTGGGACTTTCCATCCGGCCTTAGATACGCAAGTGTCCCATCCTTTCTGACATCAGCAAGCTTTTTTGTCAGTTTATGTGCAAGAGAAATTGGCATAGGCATAAGCTCCGGTGTTTCATCACACGCATATCCAAACATCATACCCTGATCTCCTGCTCCAATTGCCTCAACTTGTTCTTCAGACATTTCCCCTCTTTTTGCTTCAAGTGCCTTATTTACGCCCATGGCAATATCCGGGGACTGTTCATCAATCGATGTTAAAACTGCACAGGTTTCAGAGTCAAAGCCATATTTTGCCCTAGTATAACCAATTTCCTTGACTGTATCCCTGACTATCTTTGGAATATCGATGTAACATGCGGTACTGATTTCGCCCATTACAAGAACCATTCCCGTTGTAACTGCCGTTTCACAAGCTACCCTTGCCATGGGATCTGCTGTGTATATTGCATCTAGCACTGCATCTGATATTTGGTCACACATCTTATCGGGATGACCTTCTGTAACAGATTCGGATGTAAATAAAATTTTTGACATAACGATACCTCCTAATTTTCTTTATTATAGAAAATAAAGGACATGACCATAAATTTAGTACCTAATAACAATTTTGATTTTGGAGAATAAAAAAACCTCTTGACGAGGTTTGAATTACTCCTCATCTTTCAGGATGCTTATATCCTGCAGGAATTGGCACCGATACATTTAAGCCGGTTGCCGGGTTTCATAGGGCCCATCCCTCCACCTCTCTTGATAAGGTCATTTGTCCATATTTCATTTTTAAAATAAACTCTTAAAAATTTCTTATAACAATCTTCTATTATACTTTATCATAACCATTTTTTGTTTGTCAATTATGCACTTACAAAAATTTCTTCAAACTCGTCGCCCTCCAACCTTTCTTTCTCAAGGAGTGCTTCAGCAATCTTATGAAGTTTGTTTATGTTTTCTTTCAAGATGCTGACAATTTTTTTGTGAGCTCCATCCATTATTTTCCTAACTTCATTATCTATTTCAAAAGCCAACTCATCACTATAATTCTTCTGATGCGCAAAATCTCTGCCAAGAAATACTTCGTCATTCTCATCACCAAAAATAAGATTGCCAAGCTTTTCACTCATTCCGAACTTAGTCACCATACTTCTTGCAATTTTATTGGCTTGCTTGAGGTCTCCATACGAACCAGTGCTGATCTCGCCTAGCACAACTTCTTCAGCAGCTTTTCCACCCAGTGCTATTATAATGGTTTCAATTAGCTGCGAGCGCGTTCTGTACATATTGTCTTCAGAAGGCTTGTAAGCTGTATATCCACCTGCCATACCGGCAGGTATTATAGACACCCTGTCTACTGTGTCGGTAGTAGAAACCAATCTTACTGCAATTGCGTGACCTGCTTCATGATAAGCTGTAATTCTTTTCTCCCTTTCAGTCATAACACGGCTCTTTTTTTCAGGACCAATCACTACCTTAAAAGTAGCTTCTTTTATTTCTTCTGAAGTTATGCGAGTCTTGTTATTACGTGCCGTCAACAAAGCTGCTTCATTAAGCAAATTCTCAAGATCTGCACCCGTAAACCCAGGAGTAGTCTTTGCCACATCCTCAAGCTTCACATCATCTGCTAGGGGCTTCCCTCTTGCATGAACCTTCAAAATAGCTTCCCTGCCTCTGATATCCGGTAATCCTACAGTAACTCTTCTGTCAAACCTTCCAGGCCTTAGAAGTGCCGGGTCTAAAATATCCGGGCGGTTGGTAGCTGCAAGAATAATAACACCCTCGTTTATCCCAAAGCCGTCCATCTCGACCAGTAATTGGTTTAATGTCTGTTCTCTTTCGTCATGACCTCCACCGAGGCCTGCCCCCCTATGCCTTCCTACTGCATCAATTTCATCAATAAAGACTATGCATGGAGCATTTTTCTTAGCTTGTTCAAATAAATCCCTTACACGCGAGGCTCCTACACCCACAAACATTTCTACAAAATCAGAACCGCTTATACTGAAAAAAGGTACACCGGCCTCGCCTGAAACAGCTTTTGCAAGAAGAGTTTTTCCTGTTCCGGGAGGTCCCACTAAAAGTACTCCTTTAGGTATTCTTGCGCCTACTTCCACAAACTTCTTGGGCTGCTTTAAGAACTCTACAATTTCTTCAAGTTCTTCCTTCTCCTCATCAGCACCAGCAACATCATCAAAAGTAACTTTTTTCTTGTCATCAGTACTCAATTTAGCTCTGCTCTTGCCAAAGGACATAACTCGGTTACCTCCTCCACCTTGAGACTGCTGAAGGAAAAAGACCCAGAATAAAACGAATATTACTATAAGCCCCAGCGTAGGTAGTATAGAAATCCACCATGGTGCTGTAGCCTCTTCTACAGCTTCAACATTAATCTCATTCCTTAGAATAGGTTCATACACAACCTCGTGAAACGCATCTATCGAAGGAATAATCACTATATACATATTAGGCCCTGTATTTGATAATGGAGTTTTCAGAACAACTGTTGCCCTGTTTCTCTCAATAATAACATCCTTTACATTATTGTTCTGTATCTCACGTAAAAGATGTGAATAATCCATTTGCGTCGGATTGTCCGTATTACCGTACAATGCTAATATTGCCAATATTATTACAAACAGAACTATATAAAAACTAATACCTTTGAAATATTTCAAATATCTCCCTCCCATTTAACGAAACTACCTGTTGTCAAAGTTAATGAGAAAAATTCATAATCATCCTTATTATGATTGCTCCCAAAAAACATCATTTTTTAAATATAATCAAAATATTAACAATAAACTTTCAATTAACTATAGTTTTAATTTTATATATTTACCAGCATCGTCAGTTTATCATTGATATTATATTAACACATCATTTTTTAAAACACAATAAAACTATGCATTCGTTTCTGAAATATCTAAAATACAAACTTCGGGCAAGTTTCTGAATTTCTCATTGTAATCCAATCCATACCCGATAACAAATTCATCAGGAATTTCAATTCCATTGTAATCAATTTCAAGGTTAACCTTTCTTCTTGAAGGTTTGTCCAAAGCGCAGCATAGTTTCACACTTAGAGGATTTCGTGACAAGAGCAGTTCTTTTAAATATTTAAGAGTCAAACCACTGTCGATTATATCTTCTACAATAAGGACATGTTTATCAGAAATATCAACATCCAAATCTTTAATTATTTTTACTACTCCTGATGACTTTGTCGAGCTGCCATAACTTGATACCGACATAAATTCAACTACAACAGGTATAGTTATTTCTCTTATGAGATCTGCAAGAAACACAAACCCTCCCTTTAATACCCCAACTATAATAAGCTCTTTGCCCTCATAGTCAGATGATATTCTTTTTGCTAGTCCCTTAACCATAGTTTGTATAGCTTCCTTATCCACCAGCACTCTTTTAATACTTGCCATTTTTATCCCTCACTAATCTTGAAATCAAGATATTTTCTTAGGTACTAAAAAACTGCATTAACAATCCTTATTTTGTAACACAATTTAATTTTTGTCCGAAATGCAATGTTTTTTAAGTAGCATCAATTATATATTCCAGTAATAATATGCTTTTAGTATTTTCAGTTACTTTAAATTTATCACTTATTTTATGACCTATTACCCAAATAATTTCATTACCGTAAGCAATTAACGGAATTTTATTTCTTTCATTCCGGGAAAATTTATTGTCAATAAAGTAATCCTTAAGCTTTTTTGTTCCGGGAGATTTAAAAGGATTGAAAACATCTCCCTTTTCTCTCGTCCTTATATATATTCCTCCGATTACCTTATCATAATCAAAAAGTTGAGTCAGGCTTTTCTGGGTTTTCTTTTTATAATCCTCGGTACACAAATGTTTTTGCAACACTTGCGCTTTTAGCTTTGCTGAACTATCTATCAAATCAGTCATACCCGGAATTACAACTTTATAACAAAATGGCTTTTCCCCGGTAATATCACTCATATAAAAAAGTAATTCATCATAAGATTTTTCTACTCTTAAATGTCCTGGAAGGTGGACAACCGAGCCTGTAGAGCCATAAAGTGCAAGCTTCATAACTTCATCGGTATGCACCCTGCCAAAATCTTTAATGTTGCCCTTAACCTCACAAACAGTCCTACGTACAATTCTCTTTTGTATTGCACTATGCGCTTTTTTAAACTTGTTAACATCCAGCACAATTATTTTTCTTTTTCTTGCCTTAACACACTTGAAAAAGTATTCTTTTGAAAAGCCTTCAATAAAATCATTCTCCTCTCTTACAATTTCAGCCATCTTAAACAATGATGAAATTATATCAATATTGAAGGATTTGTCAATCTTGGGCATGATATTTAACCTTACTTTATTCCTAGTATATACATCCTCAAGGTTAGAGCTGTCAATCCTTGGGTTAAGCTCATTTTGATTGCAATATTCTTCTATTTCATTCCGCCTAATATCAAGTAGCGGACGAACAATCCTACCTCGTTTATATGGCATACCGCTAAGGCCGCTAAGCCCAGTACCTCGCACAATATTCATAAATATTGTTTCAGCCTGGTCATTCATGTTATGCGCTACGGCAATAGCTTGAGCATTTACCTTATCAGCTGTGTGCTCCATTTCCCTGTACCTTGTGGTTCTCCCCGCCACCTCTAGCGACACACCGAGGCTTTTTGATATTTCATTTATATCAAACCTTGCAACACTAAGCTCAATCCCAAGACAAGCACAGAGTGTCCTCACATACTCTTCATCCTGCAGCGATTCTTCTCCCCTTAGCATATGGTTAATATGAACTGCATAAAGACTTAGATTGAATTTTGAAGAAAGTGAATTTAATATATGAAGAAGACATACTGAATCCGGGCCTCCCGAAATACCGACAACTACAGTGTATCCCGGTTGGATCAAATTGTGTGCTTCAATTGTTTCCTGTATCCTTTTTATCAACATATTACCTTATCCTATAAAAAGGTGGCTTCGCCACTTTTTTTCGCTAGTCAACCTTATGGGTTCCCACGGATGCTATGCATCCTTAAGCACCCTCCTTAAAGCAGCAAAGGGGTTCCCCTTTGCAATCCCCATTTTCTAAGAAATTATACTTTCCTAGGCAATAAAAACCCAGCATTACTCATCTTCTGCTCTGTAGCTTTTCATTCCGAATTTTGTATATTGCGGTATCCAAACCAATTCAAACTTTCCTGTTGAGCCGTTTCTGTGCTTTGCTATACTTACCTCTACAATATTCTTTTGGTCGGAATCTTCTTCGTAATAGTCATCACGGTATAAAAACATAACTATGTCAGCATCCTGTTCTATTGCACCCGAATCCCTCAGGTCACTTAGGATCGGTCTTTTGTCCGAACGAGACTCCACACCACGACTAAGCTGAGATAATGCTACAACAGGGACATTAAGCTCCTTTGCCAATATTTTAAGCTGTCTTGAAATATCGGAAATCTCTTGCTGTCTATTTTCTCTTCCCCTGCCTTGTATAAGCTGGAGATAATCAATAACGACAAGCCCAACCTTCTTTTCAAGTTTAAGCCGCCTTGCTTTAGCCCTAATATCCATGATTGTAGAACCAGCTGTATCATCTATGTAAATAGGTGCTTCAGAAAGCGGTCCTAAGGCCATTCCTATCTTCTGCCAATCCTCCTCATCAAGCTTTCCCGTCCTCAGCTTCTGACTGTCTACCATGGCTTCACAGCATAGTATTCTGTTAACCAGCTGCTCCTTGGACATTTCTAGGTTGAAAAGTGCCACCGGTATTTGAGCATGTATTGCAACATACTGCGCAATATTGAGTACAAATGCAGTTTTTCCGACAGCTGGTCTTGCCGCAACAAGTATGAAGTCCGAATTCTGGAACCCTGCTGTTATGCGATCAAGCTCTTCAAAACCGGTTGGTATACCGGTTATTTCATCCTTGTTATTGTATAATACTTCCAGTCTATCAAAAGCATCAACCAAAACATCTTTTATATGGACAAAGCCTTTGGTGTCTCTGTTCTGGAGTATGCTAAAAATGTTCTGCTCAGCCTTGTCCAGTATAACAGCAACTTCATCCCTTGCTTCATAACTCATATTTATTATGTCCGTTGATGCGTGAATCAATTTTCTAAGTATTGATTTCTCAAGAACTATTTCAAGGTAATATTTTATATTTGCTGTCGTTGGAACCCTTGTAGCAATGTTGGCAAGGTATTCAAGTCCTCCTACCCCATCAAGAGTTCCCCTTGATTTCAGCTTGTCCGAAACAGTTATAAGATCACAGGGCTCACCCTTTTCAGACAACTCAAATATAGCTTCAAAAATTTCTTTATGATCATCTCTATAAAAATCTTCACTTTTTATACTTTCAGTCACTACCGGTATAACTTCTTTATCTAAAATCATGGATCCGATAACTGACTGCTCAGCCTCTACATTTTGTGGAGGAATTCTATCGAACACCGCCATAATAAAAACAACCCCCAGGTATACCTATATAAAACATCCTTCATTATTTCTGTACAATAACTATTAGAATATTCAAATCCATCAAACACAAAGTTTCTGGTGAATCTTGTAAGACGTTTTGCAAAAGGAACTTGCATGTTTCATTTTATTTATCTATTCCTTTTTTTCTTCTACTATTGAAACTTTAAGTTTCGGATGAATACCCTTAGCAAGTTTGATTTCAACATCAAAACTGCCAAGAGCTTTTATAGCTTCGGGCAAATTTATTTTCTTTCTGTCCACATCTAGATTATATTGGCTTTTTAGCCTTTCTGCAATGTCCTTCCCTGTAATCGAGCCAAAAAGTTTACCGTTTTCACCGGCTTTTGTCGTAATGACAAGCTCTGTTTCCTTTATTTTTTCAGCCAAGTTGCGAGCTTTGTCCTGCTCTCTTTCATTTTTTAGCTCTTCTGATTTTATCTTTGCATTCATAATGTTTATGTTACTAGCACTAGCTTCGATTGCATAGCCCTTCGGTATCAGATAATTTCTTGCATATCCATCCTTTGCATTCACCATTTCGTCCTTTTTCCCAAGTCCCTTAACATCTCTTGTTAATATAACCTTCATAAAATAGTCCCCCTTTGTAAAATTTTTTCGCCTTTTGGACCATTCAACTGTCCAACTATCTAACTGTCCAACTATCCAACTGTCCAACTGTCCAACTGTCTAACTGTCCAACTGTCTAACTGTCCAACTGTCTAACTGTCCAACTGTCCAACCAACTAACCATTTTCTGTAGACTTTATATATTCAATTATAGCATACTTTAATTCTTTTTTTCCATCTTCAATAGTTGTTCCTTTAAGTTGCGCTCCTGCCTCAGTCAGGTGTCCGCCCCCGCCCAGCTTTTCAAGTATAACCTGAACATTAATATCTCCAAGTGACCTACCACTAATTGTTACCTCATTATTCTGCTGACCCAAAACAAAAGCCGCAACAACTCCTGTAAGGCTTAAAAGCTCATCTGCAGCCTGAGCTGAAGTAATCTGCGAATTTTTTACATTGGGAGGGCATACCGAAATTGCAATATTTTCATTTATAAATTCAGCACTCTTCACAATATTGGACCGGTTGATATAAGTTTCTATGTCATTTTGAAAGAGCTGCTTGACCGAAACCGTATCAACTCCTTGCCTCCTCAGGTAAGCTGCAGCCTCAAAGGTTCTTACACCAGTCTTAAAAGTAAAATTCTTAGTATCAAGTATTATACCTGCATACAAACACTCGGCTTCAATCGGCGATATTTTAAACTTATCATCTACATACTGTATAATCTCTGTAACCAACTCACTTGCTGAAGAAGCATATGTTTCCATATATGATAAAACTGTGTTCTTGATAAAATCAGCACCTCTTCTGTGATGGTCAATTACCACAACCCTGTTGGTATTTTCCAAAAGCGGGGGGTATTCAGTGAAAGCAGGTCTATATGTGTCTACCACAACCAGTAGTGTTTTTTTATCAATCATATCCATGGCCTCGCCTGTGCCAATAAAAATACCATTGTGCTCCTCACTACTACTGATTTTCCTTATCATCTTATCAATTGAAGCATTTGATTCTTTCATAACAATATGAGCTTGCTTATTCCTGTTACGGGCTATAGCAAAAACGCCCAAAGAAGCTCCTAGAGAATCTATGTCACCATGTTCGTGCCCCATAATAAGAATCAATGAAGATTGATCCATAAGCTCTCTCAAAGCGTGGGCAATTACACGAGCCTTAACTTTTGTTCTTTTCTCAACCTCTCTAGTCTTACCTCCATAGAAGCTGATATTCTCACCATCTTTGAGCACAACCTGATCTCCGCCACGTCCTAATGCTATATCGACTGATGCGCTGGCAAACTCAAAATTTCCACCCAGAGTTGGTGCTTTAGCGCCAAGTCCAATGCTCAGTGTAACAGGAATATGGTTTCCAAGATCAATCCCCTTTACTGTATCTAAGATACCAAATTTCTTTTCTTCAAATTCCACAAGATTCTTATATTCAAAAAGTATAATATATTTATCACGTTCGATTTTCTTAAGTATACCACCGGTAAAGCTGAACCATTCCGCTATTTTTCTTTCAATTTCAGCAAGCATTTGCGGGCGGCTTGTCTCTTCCATGCTTTGCATCAGGTCATCATAGTTGTCAATCATAATTATGCCGGTAGACACTTTTTCTTCGAAATATTTTTTTGTAGTCCTTGTAAGCTCTGTGTTATCAACTAGATATACAAGAAAAATAAACTGGTTAACATCCTTTTTTTCTTCTACCTTTACAAAATTTCCAAGAGCAGTATAGTTTCTATCATTGATAATTACTTCTCTGGCAACCCCATGGTCTTCACCATCCATCTCGGTTAAAAGAGCTCCTGGGTGCAATTCACTTATGAAGTCACCTATTTTTCGCTCCAGTAGATCCTCCCCTTCAAAAATGTTCCGGAATGATGAATTATACCATATAATAGCACCATCAAGCTCCATCATTATAAGAGGCATCGGAAAATTAAGCAGTGTATCCTTAGCTGCTGTGTCAGTGTTAAAAGTAAGATTCTCTATATAACGAGTTATTTCTTTTCGGCGCAAATAATTAGATCGGAAATAGTGATATATAAGAAAAAGAAATACTACAGAACCTACAAGTGCAACTCTCCATTCCAGTAATCCTATTATTACTAGCATGAAAAATATTATCCATAAGTAAAATTGTGCTTTGGGTATAAATACATGTGTATACCTTTTATTCTCCATCAGTGGAAAAATTCACCTCAAATAATCAGATAACCAAACTAGGCTTATTTAGCTTCTTCATTTTTAAACCTGGAAATGTTCAAATGCTTCGACAACTCTGAAAAATCACCATAATATTTCTCAACATTGTGCTCCTCTAAAAGACCGAGTTTGATTTTATTTTCTATTTTTATTTCTATCGAATTATAACTTATACCAAGACGACGCCCAAGTAGATAACAAATAAGTATCAGGTTGGACAAAGTCTCTGAAACAGGTTCGTGTATTTCCTGTTTCATGCCATTTACCAGTATTCTGAAAAGATTTGCTATGTCGGTCAAAAGTTCACTTTTCAGCCAATCAATAATTTTAATATTTCTGGTAATATCAATCTCCCTGTCATAACTAGCCATATAAAAACCCCACTTTAATGATATGATGATTATCCAGCCTTCTTTAGAAGGCTGCTGCAAGTTATGTATGCATAGCTTGCAGCAGAAAGTCACTCTGTGATTTTCTGGGTCATAATCACATTATACCATTAAAAAAGCCTATAGTGACATTTCCCGCGAAGCTTGCCAAAACCAGCAAAGTGGAATCTTGTTCGCAATTGCAAAGGGAGTGGTTTTTATGAAAAAACCGCCCCCTTTATTCGCATTATTGAATTAATCAGATGTATAAGGTAGTAATGCAATATGTCTAGCTCTTTTAATCGCATGCGTAAGCTGCCTTTGGTGCTTGGCACAATTTCCGGAAATTCTTCTGGGAAGAATTTTTCCTCTTTCAGATAAAAACTTTCTGATTTTTACAACTTCTTTATAATCTATATCCACTATTTTATCAATACAAAAAGCACAGACCTTTTTGCGCATCCGTCTCATTCCACGACCGCCGCCGCCTCTTCTGTCGTTTCTATCGTTTCTATCGTTTCTATCATTTCTGTCTCTTCTACTATTTCCTGCCATCTCACATCCTCCTTCCGTTTCTACTTCATCATTAAAATGGTAATTACTTAAGTCTTATTATTCTTTTCTAAGGATTAAGTATTTCAAAATCCCCTCAGTTATTTTGAAAATTCTCTCAAGCTCACTTGGAAAATCCGATTCCGCCTCAAAGTATGAAAGTACATAATAGCCTTCATTTTGATCGTTTATAGGATAGGCAAGTCTCCTCTTACCCCATTCATCCATACTTTCTAGTTTTGCGGATGTTTCAAGAAGATTTTTAAACTTTTCCACTAATGATTTTATAGCTTCTTCTTCAAGAGTGCTGTCAATAATATATAAAACCTCGTACTTATTCAACGATTTTCACCTCCTCCCGGACTAACGGCCCTGCAATCAGAGTGCAGAGCAAGGATACGATTAATTATTTTACCACAGCAAATTAAACTATACAAGTTCTAATTTTATTTTCTTTTATCTTTGTTTTTATTATTACCATTATTTTGCTTTTTATCTTTGCTTTTATCTTCATTACTTTGGGCTTTCTTATCACTTTTTTCATTTGTTTTACTCTTGTTTTCTTTTTCTTTCCTGTCTTCTTTTTCTTTCTTGTCTTCTTTTGCTTTCTTGTCTTCCTTTTCCTTCTTGTCTTCCTTTTCCTTCTTGTCTTCTTTTTCCTGCTTATATTCCTTTTCTTTCTTGTCTTCCTTTTCCTTCTTGTCTTCCTTTTCCTGCTTATCTTCCTTTTCCTTCTTGTTTTCTTTTTCCTTCTTATCTTCCTTTTCCTTCTTATCTTCTTTTTCCTTCTTATCTTCCTTTTCCTGCTTATATTCTTTTTCCTTCTTATCTTCCTTTTCCTGCTTATATTCCTTTTCCTTCTTATCTTCCTTTTCCTGCTTGTCTTCCTTTTCCTGCTTGTCTTCTTTTTCGTCATTACGGTTCTCATTCTTGTTGTTTCCAGTATCGGATATTATCCCGGCTTTTTTACCACCCTTTGCACTGTTATCAGTGTCATTAGTGTTATCATTGAATAGGCTCATTTCCTCATCACTGCTTGCTTTTCTTTCCATGCTGCTAGCTTCATTGACGACCTTTATCAGATCCTTGACTGGCATATTAGAAGCTTCCTCAACGTTTGTCTCAGGTCGAATTTCTGCCAGCCTTTCAACGAGATTCAATTTCCCAGGAGAAACTTCAAGCTTCTCTGCTTTAGCTTTTTGTTCTCTTTTAATCTCTTGAGTTGATACCACACTTTCCATTCCTGCGTCTTCTACATTCCTTTCAACAGCTACCTGTGCTTTATCCATCAGCTGATGAACCTTTTTCTCATTATCACTCACTACCGAAATAAGAATTGCATTTTGATATTCGTCCACTAAATACCCTTTTTCAACAGCATTTTTAACAATGTTCTCAATTCCATCATAAATTTTCATATTTTTTATTAAACCAGTGTTCATTATTATAGTGGCATCATCATTTAGAGCTCTTGAATCTATTATCCTGTCAAACCTGTTGGTTACCAGTTCAATACTTGGATTAATATCGACATAAACAAAACTGTAAGGTATGTTGTAGCTGTACCCAACAAAACCTGCGAAAATAATAAACACGAATATTGCTGCAAAGGATGCTATCTTGGAAACTGATACAAGGTTAATATAGGGCTGTGCTTTAATGTCTACCTCAAGACCAACCTTATAGTTCCCTTTATTTTTAACTTTTAAAAACTCGCCATCTTTTGCTAGTGCTACAGCGCTTTTATTATTTATTTCTACTATTACAGCTCTCATTTATTCACCACCAATCAACATAATCCTTTATGTACTGATAATCCCCTGTTAAAATCAATATTACCGCTATTATATACTTTCGTCCACGTTCGATCTTTTTCCGGGATACTTTTAAGTTTTGTTCTATTTCTTTTACAGGTAATTGCTTTCTTGTTTTTAGGATTTCCATAAGTAGAGGCTGGGATTTTATGTATTTTACTATTTCTTTATATTGCTTTCTCGTACTTTTATGCTTTGGGGATGCAGCAGTAAGGTCATAAAAGGATATGTCCCATTCGGCAAGTTCCTTTTTTATTTCTTCGATTTCGAGTCTTCTTAGCTCACTGATTTGTGTTTGGGAATAATCGTCAAGACTTTGTTGTATACTTAAGTCTGCCTCGGAATCATCGTCAGCATCATCAATCAATGGAACTACATTCTCATGCTTTTTTTCCTTACGGTAATAATCTATAAGCCTTCGATTGATAACACCTGATGCAAAAGAAAGAAAACTACCTTTTGTACTGTCGTAACAATCAATCGCTTCTGAAAATGCAATTAGCCCAATACTTAGCTCATCATCTTCGCCATACCTTACATAGCGTCCGGTTGATTTTTGAACACACGAAGCTATAAAAGGCTTGTATTCTTCGATAAGAGTATTCATTCCCTCTTTATCGCCTTTAATTTTCTCTACTCTTTCATTTATAGTGATTGAGCCCATTTTAAGCCCCCAAAGTTGTTAGAAAATGAATTTATTTTCTTGGTTTATTATACTATATTTCTTTAAAACCTCAAACGTCAAATAATTACAGCAAACATTATCGGAGCAATTACAGAGCCAGTGTTTCTCAAGACATCACAAATCATCAGCTTTTTGTTAAGTTCAGTAACCTTCCTAACTTATTTGCATAATATAGAGTATGAAAACATTAGACAATATATAATTTTGGGAGTTGTTTTTTTGTGGATAAATGTTATTCGGCAAAAATAAAGGATGTACTAATAAATAAACCTCCGGTGAAAGTCACATACCCAAGGGTTTCAGGACTTTCAAACCCTTTTACCCAAGTTACCATTAATGAAAAAATCCGTTCTTTGGTTTACTCTATGATCAACGAACAGCTAAGTAACTTTGAAAATGTAGTTGAAATGTTGGGCACATATGAGGTTGAGTTAAACCAAAAAGGTATTCTTAGCATATCCTTTGAAAACTATACTTATTGGTACCATGCAGCTCATGGTATGACAATAAAACGGTCTATCACTCTTGACCTTTGTACCGGTGAAACGTATAAATTCAAAGAATTGTTTACTCCCGGTTCAAATTATATAACAAAGTTGAATAGAATCGTAAAGGAACAAATTGCTGAACGGGAAATTCTTTTGATAGAGGACTTTGAAAGTATTGACCGTGACCAAGAATACTACTTAACCCCTAACGCGCTGGTGATTTACTATCAGCTGTATAGGTATACACCCTATGCATATGGTTTTTTAAAGTTTGAGATACCTTATAGTGAAATAAATGACATAATTAACCCTAACGGTCCTATCGCCAAGTTAATATAAACACTTTTTTAAACTTTTGTAAAAATACTAAAAAAGTTATGGTCTCTTTTTTAACGCATGGGAAAGCATACTTTCCTATGCGTTAGGGATTTCATAAAATATGCCCATGAGAATCACTACTCTTATATATGATTTCACCACAGTAACTCAAAAATCATTCGTATTTCATGCATAAAACCTCTTCCTCGGTATTTTATGCATGAAATACGTGATTTTCAAAAGCAAATATGCATATTTGTTCATCAGCATTCGTTATTGCGGTTGAATCATATATACGCCTTTAAAACTTGCAAGGATCCTTCAATTGTAAAATACCCAAGTGAGGCCGGAATAAGGATAGAATCACCCAAATTGGCTACAATACTTTGATTGTTGTATTTTATTTTTCCTTCGCCTGAAACAACTATATAAATGTAGAATCTACTTCCATCAGCTATCTCGCCAAGGCTCTGATGTATATTAATGTGCTCTACAGTAAAGAAACTGTTTTTTACAAGGGGAGTTTTCATCGCTCCGCCAAGTTTTACAGGCGTGCCTTTACACACAGTTTGCTCGTTTTCTCTTTCAAAATCAATAACCTCAAGTGCTTCCTCAATATGCAAAGGTCTTTTATTACCTTTATCATCAACTCGATCATAATCATATACTCTGAAAGTAGAGTTTGAATTTTGCTGAATTTCAGCAAGCACAATACCTTTGCCTATAGCGTGGACAAGACCAGTTGGTATATTTATTGCATCACCTGGTTCAACACTTATATAATTGAGACAGTCAGTAACCTTTTTCTTCGAAATCGCCTTTATAAAGGCTTCTTTTGTCGTTCCGTGCTTTAGTCCATATATAAGCTGTGCTCCAGGTTCTGCTGAAATTATATACCACATTTCATTTTTACCATATAGGTCACTATTGTGTGTACGAACGTAATCTTCATCAGGATGAACTTGCACCGACAAGTCATTATTTGCATCAATAAATTTCACAAGTAAAGGAAACTTTGCTTTAGCTTCCTCTGACACCGATGCCCCCAACAAACTTTCGCCTGTTTCTTTTAAAACCTCTGTAAATAATACTCCTTCATATATGCCATTGGAAACCTTGCTAATTCCATCAGGATGACTGGAAATTTCCCAGCTTTCTGCAACTATACCATCCGGAAGATTTTTCCCTAAATTTAAAAGTTTTCGTCCTCCCCATAAGTAATTCTTAAAAACAGGGCTAAATTTTAACGGGTACAACATAACACTAGCCTCCAAACCTAGATTACAAAAAATCAATACAATAGCTTTCGTAAGACATTATCATAAGTGCTTTAGCTTTATGAAGGTCATTATATCATGAATTTCGAAGAAATTGCATGATATAATTGCGCGACTTCAATCCACTTTTTCTAAAAAATTATGATGATATAGTGTAGCATAAAGAACAATTAGCTTTATTTTGACAGAAAACTCGGTGAGTGGAATATAAAAATGCGTGAAAAAAACAGGATGTTTTTTTAGCTTTATGCGCCACGGATGGCGCATATAAAGCGTTAGCATTTTTATATTCCAAGAACCGTTAGTTTTCTCAAAATAATTAGCTTGTTCTGTTGCTACACTATATCCATCATATTCAAAAAAGCGGATTGAAGTAGCGCATGTGCGTTTTTGATTTAGCTTGATAACTCTAATCCAATTAGGAATAATTTTTTACTCAAATTCCCTGAAGCCTAGGGCATGATACATTTCTCTTGTTATGTTGTTAGTCACATAAAGCTTATTTTTTCTCTGAAAGTTGTGCACCGCTTCCTTCATTCCTTCGCCATAAATACCGTCCACACTGCCTTTATAAAAGTCCAGTCGCTTAAGCCTTTTTTGAACTATAAAAACATCAGCACCTCTGTCACCTGGTTTTATAACCCTGAATCCTTTTCCAAAAGGTCCAAACGATCCATTAACTATAACAACAGGGGTTCCGTGAGGCACTATTTTGTATAGCTCCTGAACATCCTTATTATACATTCTAATGCATCCATGACTTGCATCCCTACCTACAGATTCCGGCTTCATTGTTCCATGTATCCCATATGTCCCCCAAGGTACGTTAAGCCCCATCCAACGACCACCAAAGCCACCACCCCATGTGCTTTTCTCAATGATTTTCCAATACCCAAGCGGTGATGGTGTGTCTGCCTTTCCTGCAGCAATGTTATATTGCTTGATTTTCTTACCGCTTTCAAGCAAGTAAAGCTTATGTTCATCTATTTGAATATATATGCAATAATTATTACTCTTTATTGCTTCTACTGATGGAATCTCATTATTATCTATTACTAAAAAAAACAAAACGACACAAAGCAATGTTACTAGGGGAATCCCTAATAATATTCTCTTTGCCAAAAAATCACCCCGCAAGTAATAATACTTATAGTTTATAAGTGGATTGCACCACTCTTTTCCGCAATAGAAGACCTTATAGTTCTCTTTGACGGATGCTCCACATCCTAAAGAACCCTCACGCATTATTAATTATATGATTATAACCCAAAAAGGATTCCGTCCAGATTTCTTAATCGCAGGTCTTATATCACTGTCCCTATTTTAAATTAGTAAACTTTTGTGTAGTTTCTGTTCACAGGTAGCTAAAGAGATATAACTGTGCAATGTTAGGAAACATTAGCGAAATGCAGCTTAGAGATGTATAGTCAGAGTGAGGAAAAGCAAGCCGACTGTTTGAGCAAAAATGCAACAAAGTAATATTTCAAAATGTATTTTTGCGAGTTTCGGCTTGCCCGAGCTGAACTATACAGCTCTTGCAAATGAAGCGAAGTTTCCGTTATTGCACAGTTATATCTCAAGTTACAGAGGGTCTGAATAGTAACTTTTGTGTAAGATGTATAACTTTATCGCAATTAATTCATATACATTTTTCTAGTAAGTACTGTTATAATTAAAAATAATAAACTTAGCTTATTTTAAAAAATCCACAACACCACAGAATTACATATCGCCTAGTGTGAAAGTGTTAGTATTTTGCTTAGTTAAGTTACAAAAAGATTATAATTAAACTATACTATAAATATGGGGGAATTGTATTTTGCAGTTGAAACAAGATAGAAAAGTATTTGATATTGTGACCATGATATTATCATTGATATTTCCGGTAGTACTTTCATTGTTTTTATCAATAATTATGAAAAAGGACTTCTCACAAATTATACAAAAATCCGTATGGACTGCTTTGCCATTTGCTTTTTTGTTCAGAACAGTAATAAACGTGACAAATAAAATAAGCTACAAGAAGATGCCAATCTCTCCATTTACTATTATCGGGTTTTATATTAACCAGCTTGAAATACTAAAGGTTATCAACAATACCATACACAAGGGTAAGGAAATCCAAGTTGATAATAGGCTGGGTGGTTCTTATTACAAACTGATTTACCCTGAGGGTATTGAGATATGGGTTGGTGTTAATTCTAGCCAAAGAATTGAAAACGTACTTCCTTTTTTCAAAGGGAAAAATATTAATGCTCTTGAGATTGCATGCCCCGTTGATGATCCCAAGTCACCCTATAGGGGTGCCTTTACTGCATGGCCCCAGCCTTGCGTTTCAAAAGATGAACATCCTCCTATAGTTTTTGATACTCCTGATTATCTGTTACACTCCGAAGGAAAGTTTCCAAAAAAGGTAGATGTCTCGTTGACTGCTTTTGCAAGCCATATTAGGGTGTTCCAAAACCAAAGAGAATTTTTTTTAGATGGTGAAGATGACTTTACAGAATCAACAAAATCCTTTGTTTCTGGAGGCTTAAGTAAGTTCTCAAAAGATGGAAAAGATAAACCTGAAGCTTATGCGGTTTTTACTGGAACAGTCAAGAATGCGAAGCTTGTTGAAAATACTGAAACTTTAATGAATTTTTTTTGGATCTCTGTTGAAACTTTGAATATTGATATTGACGTGGTGGTCGATAGAAGAATGCTCAAGTCCACTCCACGAAAAGGTAACGTGGTAAGAGTCTCTGCTTGGATTGTAGGAGACTGGATAGAGCATGCTAGCGTTGAACAAGCCTAAGTGGTGACAATTTGAACTTAATTCATAAACGAACACTTTGACTGTGTTACTTCTATCTCGAAACGGTCAAACTTTATTTCTTCCATAAAATGTTCGCTATTAAAGAAAGTTTTTTGGAATGCTGCAAATTCTGAAGTGTTTTTCCTAAGCCACACAGGTACCTGTATGTCTAGCTCCTTACAAAGTGCTATAAGGCACTTTTCTAATGCATTCCTATAGGACAGGCTTTTATCTTCACTATAAACTGTTGACTTTTTAATTGTTTTATTTCCCTTAATTAGCCTTCCAGACATTTTCAAAACTAAATCCCCCAAAAGTTTTTCTTAATAATTATAAGGGGAGATGCTCCCCTTATAATTATAAAATACATATTTTAAAAAACAAGACCAAATTATAACTTGGCGCATATAATCTCTACTTTTGTTACTATTTACAGGTAGCTAAAGAGATATAACTTTTGCAATGTTAGGAAACATTAGCGAAATTTAGGCTTAGAGATGTATAGTCAGAGTGAGGAAAAGCAAGCCGACTGTTCTAAGCAAAAATGCAACAAAGTTACATTTCAAAACGCATTTTTGCGAGTTTCGGCTTGCCCGAACGAAAACTTTTACAGCTCTTGCAAATGAAGCGTAGTTTCCGCTATTGCGAAAGTTTATCTCAATATGTAGGGTCTGAACAGCACCCTACTTTTTCTCGAGTACTTCCGTATTCTCGTATACAACCCGGTTAATTGCATTGATATACGCCTTGACACTGGCTTCAATTATATCCACGCTGACTCCGCGACCTGTAAAACTTGAACCATTATGGCTTACCCTCACAGTAACTTCCCCAAGAGCATCTTTTCCTTCAGTTACAGCTCTTAAGTTGTATCCATCGAGCTTTAAGCTTAAACCTACCGCGCGTTCTAACGCATTGAATGACGCATCAACCGGACCATCTCCTGTAGCAGCCTCAGTAATCATTTCATTATCTTTTTTAATACTCATAACTGCTGAAGAAATCAATCTATTTCCACTGCTTACTTGGAATGATTCCAGCTCAAATACTTCTGGGATAGCAGCAACCTTCTCGCCTACCAATGCTTCAATATCCCGGTCAAGCACTTCCTTTTTCCTGTCTGCCAGCTCCTTGAATTTAGTAAATGTTTCTAGGACCTTTTCAGGCGATAGTGTATATCCCAGCTCCTTAAGCCGCTCCTCAAAAGCATGCCTACCAGATAATTTTCCGAGAATCATCCTGTTCTGGTTTAGACCTATTGATTCAGGCGTCATTATTTCATAGGTACTCTTCTCTGATAACACACCATGTTGATGAATACCCGACTCATGGGCAAAGGCGTTTGTACCTACAATCGCTTTGTTAGGCTGTACGTCTATACCTGATAAACTGCTTACTAGCTTACTTGTTCTGTATATCTGGGAAGTATCAATACTATGACTGTAATTATAATAGTCATTTCTAGTATTGACAGCCATGATTATCTCCTCGATAGCTGCATTCCCAGCTCTTTCACCAAGTCCATTAACAGTACACTCAAGCTGTATTGCCCCATTTTCGAGCGCAGCCAGTGTATTTGCAACCGCCATTCCCAAATCGTTATGGCAATGTACGCTAATATCAACCTTTTCAATACCACTTACATTTTCTTTTATCCCTTTAATCAATTGACCAAACTCCTGTGGCGCCATATATCCAACCGTATCTGGAATATTTAAAACAGTGGCACCTGCTTTTATTGCAGCTTCTAATACCCTGTATAAAAATTCCACTCGAGTTCTGCTCGCATCTTCAGGTGAAAACTCCACATCAGGGCAAAGCTTCTTTGCATATTTAACCATTGAATATGCTCTATCAATAACCTGCTCCTCAGTCATGCGGAGCTTATATTTCATGTGAATATCTGATGTGGCAATAAAGGTGTGTATTCTTGGACTTTCTGCCACTTGAATTGCTTCCCAAGCCCGGTCAATATCCTTTTCAACAGCACGACTTAAGCTGCATATAGTTACACCCTTTACTTTCGTTGCCACTGCCTTGATTGCTTCAAAATCGCCCGGGGAAGCAATTGCAAACCCAGCTTCTATAACATCAACACCTAGCCTTGCAATCTGTTTCGCCAACTCAAGCTTTTCATGTATATTAAGATTGACACCTGGTGTCTGTTCTCCATCTCTTAATGTAGTATCAAATATTTTGATTTTTGAAGGCATGATTTTTTCTCCCCTTAATATAGTAAAATAATACTCTTAAATCCGTTTTACCAGATTGTCAAAGTCAATATGTCTCCTATTTATCTTTTAACCAGCTCATCATTTTGCGAAGCTCGGCTCCAACCTTTTCCAACTTGTGTCCTGCTTCATATTCTCGCATTCCTAGAAAAGCTGCCTTTCCTCCGGCATTATTTTCAGTTACCCATTTGGATGCAAATACACCTGTTTGGATCTCGTTTAAAACTCGCTTCATTTCTTTTCTTGTCTTCTCAGTAATAATTCTCTTGCCAGTTACATAATCACCGTATTCAGCAGTATCACTAATGGAATATCTCATGAATGCAAATCCGCCCTTATTTATAAGGTCAACAATTAATTTCATTTCATGGATGCACTCAAAGTATGCTATTTCAGGCTGATATCCTGCTTCAACCAAGGTATCAAAACCTGCTTTCATTAACTCAGTTACACCACCACACAGAACTGCCTGTTCGCCGAATAAATCGGTTTCAGTTTCTTCTTTGAAAGTGGTCTCCAGTATTCCTGCTCTCCCTGCTCCGATGCCAGAAGCATAAGCAAGCGCATAATCTCTAGCCTTGCCTGAGCTGTCCTGATGCATTGCAATGAGGCTGGGTACACCTTTACCCTCTTCATATTGACTTCTTACAGTATGTCCCGGTCCTTTTGGCGCTACCATTATAACGTCAATATTACTTGGCGGTTCAATTTGTTTGAAATGAATATTAAAACCATGAGCAAACATCAAAATATCTCCTTCTTTAAGGTTTTGCTCAATACTCTCCTTATATACTGCCGCTTGAATCTGGTCAGGTAACAAAACCATAATGATATCAGCAGCTTTACATGCTTCACTTGTCTCCGCAACCTTTAATCCGTCTGTCTTTGCCTTATCCCAGCTCTTGGATGATCTTCTAAGACCAACGATAACATTTACACCACTATCTCTAAGGTTTTGGGCATGGGCATGACCCTGACTGCCATATCCTAGAATTGCTACAGTTTTACCACTTAAAAGACCTAAATCACAATCACTATCATAAAACATTTTTGCCATAACATATCCCTCCAAAAGTTAATTTATTTTTTATAGCTATCTTCCCAACTTCCCAACCTTCCAACCTTCCAACCTTCCAACCTTCCAACCTTCCAACTTTCCACCTTCCCAACCTTCCAACTCCCCAACCTTCCAACTTTCCAACCTTCCAACTTTCCAACTTCCCAACTTTATTCGCTGATAAGCTTGTTTCCGCGCTCAACGGCAATTACACCTGTTCTTACAATTTCTTTTATACCAAATTGTGCGAGCATATCCAAAAGAGCATCTAGTTTTTCAAGATCCCCCGATGTTTCAATAGTTAGAGTCGTTTTGGACACATCAATAATTTTTGCCCTAAATATTTCTACAATTTGTATTATCTCCGCTCTAGTAGTTGCTGTAGCATTAACTTTTACCAAAGCTAGCTCCCTTCTTACCGAATCACTTTCAGAAAGCTGCTTGATTTTAATAACATCAATAATCTTATTAAGCTGCTTACTTACCTGTTCGACAATATGCTCATCCCCATCTACCACTATTGTCATTCTCGAAATATCTGGGTTCTCTGTTACTCCAACTGCAAGGCTATCTATATTAAATCCCCTGCGGCTGAACAAACCAGCTACCCTCGATAGTACACCTGCATGATTCTCTACTAAAACCGATAATGTATGCTTTGCCACAATATGCACCCTCCTCTTTTTTAAATAATTATCATTTTAAATCTATCTGGTATTAGTTAATAATGTCGGTTCCTCTGGGTCTACAATACATTCAAGTAAATATGGCTCATCATCAGCTAGCATTTTGTGTAGCGCTCCTATAACTTCACCATCCGATGATATCCTTTCCCCTTTAAAACCATACGCACAAGCTAGCTTTACAAAATCTGGATTTGTTTCAAGGTTAACTTGGGAGTATCTTTTATGGAACTTGCTTTCTTGCAGTTCCCGCACCATACCAAGTCTTGAATTGTTTAATATAACTATTTTTACTCCAAGATTATTTTGTTTAATAGTGCCAAGCTCCTGCATACACATTTGGAAACTACCATCACCGCTTATTGCAATGACAGTAGAATCTGGGCTGCCAATTTTAACTCCAACTGCAGCAGGAAGACCATAACCCATTGTACCCATTCCCCCTGATGTAATAAATGATCTAGGGTTTTTAATTCTCAGATGGTTAGCTGCCCATATTTGATTTTGACCTACTTCTGTAGTAAACACAGTATTACCTTCGGCAATCTCTGATAACATACTTAACAGTCGGCGAGGATTAATATATCCTTCTTTTCCCTTTGCATCTGTTTTTCTGGTAATATGATCATCTTTGATCTTCGTAAGAGTGGCTATCCATTCTTCCGTTTTGCCTTTTTGGGTAATATTGACCAAATCAGAAAGTATAAGTCCGGCATCACCCACCAACGGAATTGACGCATCAACATTTTTACCTATTTCAGCAGGATCAATATCAATATGGATAATGCGGGCTGTACGTGCAATCTTGCTTGCACCTCCCATTGCCCGATCTCCCACTCTTGCACCAATTATCAGCAACAGGTCTGCATGATTCGTGGCATAGTTAGCTGCGTAAACACCATGTGAACCTAGCATTCCAAGATATAAATCGTGATCATACGCAATTGCACCAATGCCCATAAGTGTTGTCGCAACCGGAATCTGGCACTTTTGGGCCAGTGCTGCAAGCTCTTTGGTTGCATTTGCGCTTAAAACTCCTCCTCCTGCACAAATAACCGGACACTTTGCGTTTTCTATCGCCTTAGCAATCTTTGATATTTGCATCATATTACCTTTATAGTTAGGCTTATATCCCCTAATGTCAACAGTTTTTGGATATACAAAATCAAATTCCTCCTGCTGCAGATCAATAGGAATATCAACTAAAACCGGTCCCGGTCTTCCTGTAGAGGCTATATGAAAAGCTTCCTTAATTATTCTGGGAATATTCTTCGCATCCTTCACAAGATAATTATGCTTGCAAAATGGAGCGGTGGCTCCTGTTATATCCGCCTCTTGAAAAACATCCCTTCCGATAAGGTCAGATCGTACCTGTCCGGTTATTGCAACCATCGGTATCGAATCCATGTATGCAGTTGCTATTCCTGTTATAAGGTTGGTAGCACCCGGACCGGATGTGGTAACGCAGACCCCTGTACGGTTTGTAATGCGCGAATATCCGCTCGCTGCATGTGCGGCTCCCTGTTCGCATCTTGTAAGGATGTGCTTTATATCCGATTCAAGCAACGCATCATAAAAAGGGCATATGGCAGCACCCGGGTAACCGAATATTGTGTTTACATTTTCTTTTTCCAGACTCTTTATAATTGCCTGAGCTCCTGTCATTCTCATAAAAAACATCCTTTATATATTTTTTTAAAATGTGATTGTTACCCACATATATTTACCAAAATAAAAAAAACCACTCATCCTGCATATTCATGCAGGGACGAATGGGAATTGTTCGTGGTACCACCCTGATTTAAACCATTTTATTACAATAGTTTCTCAATGAGCTTAAAATGATATTGTGATTGTCTTCTAAAAAAGCTACTTTTTAGCTAGCTATAGAGCAATCATATTATCAACTACTCCGATTATAACGGTATCACCGCCATTGCCTAAAATTTATAATCTTATCTTGCACAAATCATATAACTAAAACGCTTGTATAGAATATGTCATTGCATTATTCATGTGCTGTAAGCATTTTGTCAAATGTGCTAAAATAAGTGTCTGATACATAAGTTTAGCAATGTTGCTCCGGAACGAGCTATATACATATCACATCTATCGATTTCCACCACCCATCGACTCTCTTTAAGTAATGGGATATGTTTTGTTTCCTTCATAGCATTTGTTGTTTTTCAAATATAATTGTTTAATATACTAACAGCGTATTTCTAATTTGTCAACTACAAATTTTTTGCGCATCCTGAGTTTACAAATTTTTTGCGCATCCTGAGTTTATGATCCACTTATGATAATGTCTCATTGTACCACATGTGAAAATTTTAATTTCTAATAAATTGGATAGTATAATAGGCAAATGTAATCTAAAATTTCATTTTTAATGATTTATCCTTAGTTTTTGTTTAATAATTGACTTCTCATGTTATTTTTAGTATCATATAATTAATAAAGAGCATAATAGTAATGAAAGGAGGCCGCACTATGAAAAAATTATCTACTTCCAAACTTGCTAAAACTGTAAAAGAAAAAAGAGTTGAAAAGAAATCGACACTTATAGAATTAAGCGAACTTACCGGCATAAATAGGGTAATGATTGGACGTATTGAAAAAGAAGATTTTATTCCTTCTATTACTCAATTCGAATCCTTAGCTAATATACTTGAATTTGATATTACAGATATGTTTATAGAAGAAAATCAATATGAAAACTCTTTTGTGGCTATGAGAAGTGAAGCTTTAAGCGATGATGAAAAAGAAGGTGTCGAAAAACTTTTTTCCATGATGCTATCTCTTAGACAGCAAATCAATTTAAGGAGCAAGTTTGAAAATGAATCACTCACTCGTTCTTAGTGAAATACAACTTGAGGAGATCCGCAAACTTGCCGAAAAAACACGCCACAGTTTAGGGTTTGTAGGAGATACTCCTATTGCCAACGATATATTTACCATTCTTGATAATGAGGGAATCTTATTATTAGAATATCCTATTAAATCAGATGGTGAGAATCCAGCCTTTTCTGCTGCTCTTATGTGTTCTAAAAAAGGCGATAAAGAACTTGCTTTTATTGGTTTAAATACCGCTGATTATTTTGATAAACAAATTTTTGCTATAGCTCATGAATTGTATCATTTTTATACTAAAACTGGCTCTCACCTTAGCCGTCCTTCCGAAGAAGATAATGATTTAGTTGAAAAAACTGCTAATCGATTTGCTGCAGAGTTTTTATTACCCGAAAATACCATAAGGAGCATTATTCTTAAAGAATTTAAAATCTCTTCACTTGAGAAAAAGCAAACCAAAACATTACTTCGCTTCTTTGCAAGATTACAATGCACTTGGTGGCTTCCATTTCGCTCACTTGTTAAAAGACTTAAAGAAATTAGCGCTATTTCTGATGAACAATATAGCAAATTATTTGCAATCAATGAGCGAGATATGGACGGTGAATATGGTCGCATAGGTAGAGCCATTAATGAAGATGTATTTTTAAAGCTTAATAAAGCGACAAACAATATCGGTACTTCTCCTAAAGATATTGAAATTATTATTCGTAACTTTGAAGATGAGCTTATAGATGAAGATAAATTCACTAACACTCTGGCTCTCTTTAATAAAAACCCTGATGACTTCGGTTATGAATTCGAAGTATCTGATGAAGATATAGAAGAATTTGAAGAATTCTTTAATGAGGAGGTTGGAGATGAAAGTTGATTTAACCTCCTTAAACCCAGCTTTAGAGAGCATCTTTAGTAATCCAAATCAGATTATTACTTTAGATGCTAATTTTCTTATTCCACCAGATAGAAGCAAATATGCTAAAATTAGCTTTGACTTTGAGGCATTTAAAAGGATTTGGCTAGACCCTATATTTGAAGCTTTTCCTAACTTAGCAATTCACGAAGCGGTATATGATGAATTTCACTCAACTTCGGTGAAACGCTATGTAGATACAAATATTAATGCTATTCCTACCAAGTTAATAGTTCATAAGGACTCTTCATTGACTCTGGAAGAACGAATGCTTAGGAGTTCAATAGAGGAAAAAATATATCCTTTAACAAAATATGACCCAATGCTTGATAATAGAGATGATCGTGGCGAAGTTAAATCATTGTCATACATTGCTGTAAAAGGACTACCTTATTTTGCTGCACACGACTCTAATGCTATCAAGCTAATAGAAAAAGCTGAGGAATGGACAACCGGATTAGACAATGTACAAGCTATTCAAATGTATGAAATCCTTTTTTATCTTTATAGAACCAACAACCGCGATAAAAAGTCTCTTAGAATGTTATATAAGTATCAATATTATCTAACTAAACATGAAAAGAATACAAATCCAGAATGGGGACAATTTATTGAAGCAATGGAGTTCTTATATCCTGTGGCCTAATAAATAGCAACCGAGTAGCTTTAGGCAACTCGTCCACGAGGAAAATCAAAGTATTCAGCTTTTCAAACTGTTCCCTTCGCTCTACCACGGTTCCCTTGACAGCGAGCCTTTATCGGCATGTGTTCAGGCATCACATTACGCCTAACTTAAGTTCTTTTTTGCCTTTTGATGACTTCTCTCTGCTTTTACCTTTTGTGAAAATGTCCTAAAAATATAGTACAATACCTTCATATTAATTTGTGAGGTGGTACTAATGAGAAATCATATCTAATGCAGCTAATTACAGCAAGGCTTATACCCTAATGGTCAGGCAATCAGCGCCAAATCCTATAGAAATACTTTATTGTTTGTAGATCCTTCTATTTTTCCTATCCCATATCCATAACAAAATGATTGATACATACTGGAAACAATTATTGCGCTAAGCATTTCCCTTTCATCCCTGTCAAGTCCCCTGTCCATAATTTGCATAAAATCCTTTGTCTTATCTCCAGCTATAAGTCTTATTGCTTCACGAGTACCTGCAAGCTCGCTTTCCAACTTATCCTTGGCCTGGTTCAGATACTCCCGGATCTTGTCCTCAAAGCAATATTTACTTGCAGTCTTTTTGTTTTTGTTAACCATAATATGCCCCTCCTATAGAATACTACCTTAATTATTCCATAGTAAAGGTAAATCTATACAAAAGGACTGATAATTGTTGGAAATATTTTATGCCTGCATAGATTGCAGCTACTTTTTTTGGAAAGCTAGTGAGTCATATTTATAATAAAACTTTCGTTACTTTTTTTCCAATAACTATAATAAACTACCTTGTGGGCAGGTGATCATTTTCACGTGCAGCCAGCCTTATGGGGACGGTCATGAACTCGCCGGTCTCCTTTGAAAGATGCGTCACATTTACTACATCGCCTGGTTTTTTGCGATAAATATAGCACCTAAGCTCCATCATTGTATTTACTTCCACATCATCCACCGCAGTTATAATACACCCAACTTCAATCTCAGCTTGCTTATGAGCAGGTCCGTTTGTGTCAACATCAGCTACATATATTCCCTTATTAAGCTTGTAACTTTGATCCATAAAGGGTATTACTTCCTTATCGTAAGCAAATAGACCCATATAAGGTTCAATAAACTCATTATCCTCCACAAAATGTTGTATTATTGGTATAGCTACATTTATGGGTATGGCAAATCCTATAGCCTCAGCCGATGTAACTTTAACGGTATTTATACCTATTACTTCTCCTGTTGCATTAAGTAAAGGTCCTCCACTATTTCCCGGATTGATTCCTGCATCAGTCTGTATTAAATCCTCCATAAAGTTAGGCTGTCCTTCAACCTCAAGTTGAATTGTACGATTAAGTGCACTTATGATCCCCGATGTAACCGTTCTTTGAAATTGCAATCCAAAAGGATTGCCTATAGCTATAGCTGGTTCGCCTACTTTAAGCACGGTTGCATCTCCCAAAGGTACCGGTGTTAATTCTTTCGCCTCAATTTTAACTACTGCAAGGTCTAGCACTGGGTCTGACCATATAGTTGTTCCATCAATATTTCTTCCATCTTGCAGCGATACAATAATCCTTTTGTTCCTGCCGCCTGCAACATGGTGATTAGTTAGAATATATCCGTCTTCACTTACTATAACTCCCGAACCAAGCCCCCATTTTTCAGCTGCATTACCATCAAATAAAGATTTATTATCCACTTTCAACACTGAGATTCCCACAACACCAGGACTTGCAGCTGCTGCTACATGCTCGGCAACATATCCTTGGTTGCTAATCTCATAATCAATCAGCTGTGGAACAGTAATATTAGGACCACTTGACTCGGGTAGTGGCTGTGATAAGTTATCCAAATTACGATCACCAGATGTATAAAACAGCAAGAGGACGCTGACTCCCAAAGAAGTTGCCAATGATATCAAGAACATTCTGAAAAAGCCTTTGTTTTCTCTTTCCTTGTACATTCAATCATCCTTTAACTTAAAAAATTGTAATATAAGCTTTAGGCACGTTTACTCCGCTCTCTTTTTAAAAAGAGCACTAATTCATTCAGTGCTTAAATTAATTCATACTTAGTATTACAAAGTTAAAGGAATGCAATTCATGCATTGTTAAACTCGAAAAGTATTTTAGTTCAACTTACTTTTAACGAAATAATCATAGAATATAATTTTGACATTTTAATAGGCTTGTGACAGAAAAAAATTGACGTTGTAGTTAACGAGTGAAAAGAATTAGCTTTGCTCATCGTTTTGAAATTTAATTATTTTCTTAACACTTTTTTCAAACTTTGGTCGTGGAAGCATTACCTGGTGTCCGCAGCCAAGGCACTTTATCCTAAAATCCGCACCAGTTCTTGTAACTTCCCATTCCTTATTTCCGCATGGATGCTGTTTCTTAAGCTCAACTATATCTCCAATAGTAAACCTTATAGGCATTTTAGTTTCTCCTTCGGTCTATTTGCATGATGATTCTATGAACATTTTAAAAAGATTAAGAAAACTTCTGTCTTTTATCCACATATCCTCAGGATGCCACTGAACTCCAACTACAAATTCATGATCCCTATGCTCAATTGATTCTATTATACCATCTTGTGCGCAAGAGGTAACAAAAAATCCGGGAGCTATGTCTTTTACAGCTTGATGGTGAAAGGTGTTCACTCTCACGCAGCTCCTATTTCCAAATGACATATATACTTTTGAATCCGGCTGGATATAAATGTCATGATACGGATACCATCTGGGAGCTTTTTGAGAATGCTCACCAAGTGCCTTATCCGGTAGCTGGGTTTTTATATCTTGATAAAGGGTGCCTCCAAGAGCTACATTCAAAATCTGGATTCCCCGGCATATCCCAAAGACCGGCTTTCTTTGCTCCATAGCTTTTTTTATCAGAAATATTTCTAAAATATCTCTCCCCGGTAAAATGCTCCCTGTAACCGGGGTATTATACTCCCCAAAATACTTAGCATCCACATCAGGACCACCTGTTATTAAAAGGCCATCCGATGCTGTAATAATACATTCAAGTACTTCTTCATTTGTGCTGTAAGGTACGACAACTGGTACTCCGCCTGCTTCAATAACCCCTTCGTTGTATAAGTTCTTGATTGAAGCCGTCTCAATGCCATAATCGTAATTTGGCGTTACGGCAATTATTGGTCTTACAGCCATTGCTTTTTTACACCTCACTTAAATTTGCAAACTGATTACCACTATTAACATCCCCTATATTTTGAGATATGACTTTCGCAATAGCGGAAACTACGCTTCATTTGCAAGAGCTGTAAAAGTTTGACTATACATCTCTTTGCTGCATTTCGCTGATGTTTCCTAACATTGCGAAAGTTATATCTCTTCAGCTACCTGTGAACAATAACTATTTTGTTCAATACTTCACAAGGTACTGTTCTAATTCCCATTGACTTATTCTTTTTCTATAAGCATCCCATTCTTCTTTTTTAGCAAATACAAATTTATTAAATATGTGGTCTCCAAGAACCTCTTTCATAAAACTACTTTTTTCTAGTAATTCTATCGCCTTTTCAAGGTTATCAGGTAATGAACCTATCCCTTCAATTTTTCTTAGTTCATCGCTCATTTCATAAATATTCCTATCTGTAGACTTCGGGGGATCAATGCAATACTCTATACCATCTAATCCAGCATGTAGAATTGACGCTAGGGCAAGATATGGATTACATGAAGGATCTGGGCACCTAAGCTCAAGTCTTGTAGCTAGACCTCGTGCTGCAGGCAACCTTATAAGCGGGCTCCTGTTTTTGGAAGACCATGCAATGTACACCGGTGCCTCATAACCGGGAACCAACCTTTTATATGAGTTTACAAGCGGGTTTGTAATGGCGGTCATTTCCTCTATGTGTTTAATAAGCCCCCCAATAAACCAAAAAGCTTCCTTACTCAAACTAAGATTACCATCCCTATTATAAAACATATTTTGACCGTTTTTAAATAATGATGTATTAATGTGCATTCCGGAACCGGCTATGCCAAATACAGGCTTTGGCATAAATGTTGCATGAAGACCATGTTTTTGAGCAATAGTTTTTACAACTAGTTTAAATGTCATAACATCATCAGCCATAGTCAATGCATCACAGTATTTAAAATCAATTTCATGCTGCCCGGGTGCAACCTCATGGTGTGATGCCTCAATTTCAAAACCCATCTCTTCCATAGCAAGGCACATATCTCTTCTGGCATCCTCGCCAAGATCAATAGGTCCTAAATCAAAATACCCTGCATTATCATGAGTTTTTGTCGTTGGTTTTCCATCACTGTCCTTCAAAAAAAGAAAAAACTCACATTCTGCACCTACATTAAATGTATCATATCCCATATCATGAGCTCTTTTAAGTGCCCTTTTCAACACAAATCTGGGATCACCTTCAAAATGTTCATCGTTATTTGAGTTATAAATATCACAGATCATTCTTGCCACCTTGCCACCGTTAGGCTTCCACGGAAAAACGACAAAAGTGTTTGGATCTGGCCTTAAGTACATATCCGATTCCTCTATCCTGACAAAACCTTCAATTGATGAACCGTCAAACATACATTTGTTGTCCAAGGCTTTTTCTACCTGCGCAGATGTAATAGCTACATTTTTAAGTACACCAAAAATATCTGTAAATTGCAGCCTTATAAACTTGACATCTTGCTCCTTTATAATCCTTAAAATATCTTCTCGTGAGTAATTTGGCATGTTGGGCACTCCCCCTATTTTTTTTTCGGTCGCTTCTTGGCATATCTATTTTGAAAAAAAGCATATTGCTCGAACTTGCTTCTTAGAGAATAATCATCCCATTATAATATCTAAATAACCCTGCTCTTTCTCGAACAATGCACAGGTTAGCAATAAAATCATTATAGCATAAAGATTTTTCTTTTAGAATAAGAATTTAAATATATTTAAACCGCTTTTTAGTTGCGGGTTACTATTCGTAAGCTAGCTGAAGAGATAAAAACTTATGCAATGTTAGAAAAAATTTGCGAAATACAGCTTTCTATTCACTTACATTTTTAAGATTCCCACGCTCTTGTAGCCTCATGCAAGGTAAAAAATTATCTCCGCCAATATATACCTTTTTTAAAGCATACTTTATTCCAAGTGAAATGATATCTGCCAGCTTCATTACTACACCAAGACGAGTGTTCTGCAAAATTATAAAATCCATGAACCCACCGAAATTCACAATGCCAGTTATATGAATATCTCCCACTGGTTCAAGTTGCTTATTGACCCCCGATCCTGGTCTTATTGGACCTTGTCCAACCGAAATCCATCCAACATGGTTCATCCGCCCCAAACAAGCATCAATAGCAATTATCAGAGGTTTTTTATATGTTTGCTTAATTTCTTCCATAACCTCATTTAGGTTTTTTGCATGCACAGGATTTTCAAGAGTTCCATGAATAAAAATATTTCTATATTTTTGTCCTGCTGACCCAAGCTTATACCCTATCAGAGGTCCAAGACTGTCACCGGTAGACCTGTCTGTACCTATACATACAAATACAATAGGATTATACTCAAAATCCGGGCTTTGCTTTATGAAGTGGAACAGGGCATCTGAAACATCCAAAAAAGCCCTCTTACTGTTGGCATCTATATAGCATTGCTTTTGAGCAGTATTTAACGACATAAATATCCTCCCGATATTCAATTAATTTCAAGTAACAAGTTCCTCAATTTGGGCTGGATTTACTCGGCAAATAATCTAATTTTTAAATTCACGCCAGATTGTAGCATCCGTTCTATATATTATTACCGTTGTGAGCTAAAATATTACAGAAGATCATCAATCTGCTTTTTTGATTGTGAAGAGATGATTCTTCATGAAAGAAAAGCTACCTCTTAATAGACACCAACAATGGAGGTTAGTGTTACACAAATGTAATATTGCAGTTAACACATGAATCTGTTATTATAAAATTGTACTTCATTTTACAATAATCGGGGTTAAATTACATGGTGTTTTGCTTGGTTTACCCGGTTATTTTTTTAAGGTGATGGGGGGCAGCTAATGAAAATAAACAATATTAAGCTTTCAACTTACGATATAATTGATGGAATGTCTGACTGGATTAGGGTTATTGACGAAAACAATAATATTATTTTTGCCAATAGAGCTATGTGTGAAGGGCTTTCAAAAGATATCTTTGGTATGAAATGTTATGAAGCAATAGGGAAATCAATGCCTTGTGAAAATTGTATTTCAAGACGTGCTGTATTTGAAGGTAAAGCTCACAGCAAGGAGGAAATTGTAGGAAACAGAGTTTTCTCTGTAATGAGTTCTCCCGTTCACAACGAATTTGGCGAGGTTGTTGCTGTAGTTGAAGTTCTTAGGGATATAACAGAAATGAGAAGATTGCAAAAAAGAATTCTAGATCAGAATCAGAAATTACAACGGGACGTTGAAGCTGCTAAATTACTACATTCTCAGCTTTTACCTGTTAATTTTAATCATAAAGGGGTCAACTTCTCCTACACTTATTTACCTTGTGATGATCTGGGAGGAGATTTTATTGATATTTTTTTAATTGACAAAGACCATATCGGGTTATATGTAGCTGATGTTTCAGGACATGGTCTGGCTGCATCTTTGTTGACTGTTTTTTTATACTCAACTATGGACAAAAAATCTTTATCACCATCCCAGGCACTGTCCGAACTTTTTAACAAATTCGCTGAAAACAGTTTTAAAGAAGATTATTATATTACAGTCTTTTATGCAATACTGGATTTAAGAACCAAATCATTAACTTTTTCAAATGCCGGACATAATGCTTGTCCTGTCGCTTTCAACAAAAATAAACTAGAATTTTTACGTTCGCCCGGGTTTCCTATCAGCAACTGGACAGATACACCAGGCTATTGCGATGGTACATTAAATCTTGATAAAGGTGACAGAATATTTTTCTATACTGACGGTATAGTAGAAATCCGCAACTCAAAAAACCAGCAATATGGCGAAGAACGGATACTTGATATTATTTTAAATAACAAGGGCACACCAAAAGAAGTACTTGATGTAATGCTAAATAGCTTTAGTACCTTTACAGGTACTAAAAGACCCACATTCTATGATGATATAACTATATCTATTCTTGAAATCGAATAAACATTATGATTTTTCCCCAGAAAGTGCATCCCATAGAATATGCTTTCTGGGGAGTAATCGTATTTTAAAAAGGCAACTATTAACTTCATTCATTGGCTGCAGCTGGTATATCTTTTTTGTATACCGGATACTTGTTTATAACATGATTTGGGCATACTTCAATACATTTGCCACAGTTGATACATAACTGCGGATTTATTCTGGCCACAAACCCGTCATTTGTAATAGCTCCTGATTCACATACCTTTGAGCACTTTCTGCAACCGATGCAACCCACCTTACATACACCTATAACAAACTTTCCTCTTTGAGGATTGTTGCATCTTACAGTATATTGCTTTTCGGGTGGAACTAGCTTGATAATACCTTTTGGACAAGCTTCAATACATTTACCACATCCAGTGCATAAAGACGCAATAACGCAAGCCAGACCGTTTTTTACCACAATGGCATCAAAAGGACACACCCTAGCACAATCGCCCATTCCTAGACAGCCATAATTACAAGCTGATGGACCGCCATGCAGTGAAGCTGCCGCTGAGCAATTGCTGATACCATAATATTCATATTTTAACTTGCTTTTTTCTTTATCTCCGCCACATAAAATTCTTGCAACCTTATTTGCCATATCAGCCTCAGAAATGTCCTTACCCAGAAGTTTACCTAGTCCTATTGCAAGTGCTGATCCACCTACCGAACACCCTGTTAGTTCTGCATTACCTGTAACTACCGCTTCAGCAAAACCATCACATCCTGAGTAACCACAGGCACCACAATTAGCGCCCGGTAACAACTCCCTTGCTGCTGTTATTCTTTCATCTTCTTTTACCTCAAACTTTTTTGAAACATAGGCAAGACCTAGTCCAAACAAAAGTCCAAGACCGCTTATAATACTAACGGGAGTTATAATCCCCTGTAACATTTTTTACCAACCCCTTCTTTAAAAGCTCAAGCTTTTTAACCAAACAATCCCTTGAACCCAAAAAATGCTACCGAAACCAGTGCAGCTGCTATCATGGTTATGGGTAGTCCTTTAAGCGATTCAGGTACATCACAATGCTCTAGTCGTCCTCTTACTCCTGCAAAAAGCACAAGAGCCAGCATAAAGCCTACTCCGGCACCAAAGCTATAAATCACTGATCTTAAAATTGAATATTCCCTCTGTACATTTATAAGTGCCACACCAAGCACTGCGCAGTTGGTTGTTATAAGAGGAAGATAAATACCTAATGCCTTGTATAGAGGCGGCATAAATTTCTTTAGAATAACTTCAACAAACTGAACCAGCGCTGCAATTACAAGAATAAATGTTATTGTCTGCAAATATTCAAGATTATAAGTGACAAGCAAAACATCATACACAAGCTTTGTAAAAAACGAGGCAATCGTCATTACAAATATGACTGCTCCACTCATGCCTATAGCAGTAGAAAGGTTTTTTGAAACACCAAGGAAGGGACATATCCCCAAAAACTGTGAAAGAACGAAGTTCTCAACTAAAATGGCGCTCATTATTATAACTATCATTTCTCTCATCAGGCTTCAACCCCCTTTTCGCACTCACCACAATTCATTGCGCATGACCTACATCCTGTATGTCGTACTTTAACTGATGATACCTTGTTTAATATCCCTACAACAGCACCAAATGCTAAGAATCCACCCGGAGGAAGTATCATAATTATTGCCGGATCAATCAATCCAGCAGTCAGGTTAATACCAAACCATGTACCATTACCTAGTATTTCTCTAATTGAGCCAATGAGTAAAAGCGCAAGAGTAAACCCTAAGCCCATCCCTATTCCATCTAAAATTGAGTAAAAAACCGTGTTCTTATTAGCGTACATTTCTGCTCTGGCAAGTATTATACAATTAACAACTATAAGCGGTATATAAATACCAAGTGATTTATCAAGTTCGGGTAAATACGCTTTTAGAAGCATCTGAACTATTGTAACAAATCCAGCAATAATAGTTATATATGCAGGTATACGCACCTTATCAGGTATTTGCTTTCGAAAAAGCGATATTACTGCATTAGATCCTATAAGCACCAATGTTGCTGCTATCCCCATTCCTATTCCGTTTATGGCTGATGTTGTTATGGCAAGCGTAGGGCAAGTACCAAGCACCAATCTCAATGTTGGGTTTTCCTTAATTATTCCGTTAGTTAATGTCTTTACAGCTTTCACTTTGCCTCCCCCTTCCCAGAAATTACTGCCATTGCGTCCACTGCTTTTTGAACAGCTTCAGTAACAGCGCTTGATGTTACGGTTGCACCACTTACTGCCTGAATCTCTTCTTGCTTCAACTTGTTTGACTTTACGACTTTTAGCAAACTTTGAGGACTGATATTAAAAAATTGCGTAATAAATGGTTCATCTGAGGCTTTTAAACCCAGTCCGGGAGTCTCTTGACTTTCACTTATCTTAACTCCTTTAATTTCGCCATCGTTATTTATTCCTACAATGGTTTTAATATTTCCACCATAACCCTTCGCAATAACTGTAAACACGTATCCGACAATACTGTTATCCTTTTTGCCTTCACTTGCTTCAGTTACAATACCAAGCTCTGAATGCTCAGCAAGAAGCTCTTCGAGATTTTCTATTGCAAAAAAACTGTCAGCCTCACTCAAAACTTCCTTCTTTGCATTCTCTGCATCAATCCTGCCACGTTCTTCTATTACATCGGCAGTCACATAGTTGGTCACTGCAAGACACAAAGATACAATAAAACATATTAAAAATAAAGAAATGGTTGGTTTGAATATTTCACGCTGCATTTTTGTCACCCCCAAAACTTACTGGCACTGTATACCTGTCAATAAGCGGTGTTACTATATTCATTAGAAGTATTGCAAAGGATACGCCTTCAGGATAATTGGTATAAAGACGAATTATAGCGGTTAAAAGACCACAGCCTAAACCAAAAATTATCTTTCCTTTTATTGTGACTGGTGTTGTAGAATAATCAGTAGCCATAAAGAACGCTCCCAAAATTAATCCACCAGCCATGATATGATACAGGAAATCACCTGTAAAAAAGCCGTTCCCACCAAAAATCCAACTAAAAAGCCCTGAAGCCAAAATAAACATTAGAGGTATCTCAATGCGGATAACCCTTCTTATAAGCAGATATATTGCTCCTATCAACAATGCAAGTACTGAAGTCTCTCCTATACAACCTGCTATGTTGCCACTAAAAAGACTCATGTAACTTGGAAGGGTAATACCCTGTACTTCAGCTCCACCTTTTATTATAGCTAGCGGAGTTGCTGATGAAACCCCATCAGGGAAAATCCAATTTGTCATATGAATAGGCCAAGAAATTAAAAGTATAACTCTTGCAGCCAGTGCCGGGTTCATAAAATTTTGCCCGATTCCACCAAACAACTGCTTTATTACTACTATAGCCAATACTGCACCTACCGCTGTGATCCACAGTGGAATTGCAGGTGGCAGGCATAATCCAAGCAAAAGTCCTGACACAACAGCACTAAAATCACCTATTGTCTGTTCTCTTTTTAATACCTTCCTCGTAAAATATTCAGCCAAAACAGCAGTAAGCACTGATACCAGCAATACCAAAGCCGCTCGGCTGCCAAAATAGTAAACACCTGCTAATGATGCGGGTAATAATGCTAATACAACATCTATCATTATATTTTTGGTGTCCGTCCTGCCCCTAACGTGTGGAGAAGAACTCACCAGTAAACTGTTTCCCAACTTTCATTCCCCCTCATCCAAAATTAATGTCATTTTATAATAAGCATTTATCCTGCCTTATTTTTTTGTGATGCCTTTTTAACCTTTTCCTTGCCAAGCCTTATTGACTGGACAAGATTTATCTTTGCAGGACATCCATAAGTACAGGTTCCACATTCAATACAATCCATTATATGAAATTTTTTAAGTGCTTCTTGGTCATCTCTTAATGCTGCTTTATCTAAGTGAAGGGGTAGAAGATTCATAGGACATGTGGTAACACAGCGACCGCACCTTATACAAGCATTCTCTTTAGGAAGCTTTGCGGCAAGCTCATCGAACGCAAGAAGTGCATTGGTTTGCTTTAATACCGGCATATCCATTGTAAACAACGCAATTCCCATCATAGGTCCACCCATGATTATTTTATGAGGTTCTTTATCAAACCCTCCGCAAAATTCAAATACATCAGACACTTTTGTGCCAATTGGCACTTCCACATTTCCAGGATTTTTTATCGCAGAACCATCAACGGTAATTCTCTTTTTTATAAGAGGCATGCCTGTTTTAAGGTACTCCGCCAAAAACGCAATACTGGTTACATTCATCACAATAACACCTATGTCAGCAGGAAGCTTACCTATAGGTACCCTGCGACCAGTCAGAGAATATATCAACATTTTTTCTGCGCCTTGAGGATAGCGAGTTTTAAGCGCTTTGACCAAAACTCCTTTTTTTTCAGATAAAAGTTTTTTCAAAAGATCAATCGCTTCAGGTTTATTATCCTCTACTCCGATAACTACATTGCTTACATTAAGCAATTTTGATACCACTTCAATACCTTCAATTACGTTGACTGGATTCTCAATTATCTCTCTAAAATCAGAAGTTATATAAGGCTCACATTCAGCTGCATTTATAACCAGAGTATCAATTTTCTTATCCTCTGGAGGATTAAGCTTAATATGTGCGGGAAATCCGGCTCCGCCAAGCCCAACAAGCCCTGAATCACGAATTGCGGTCAAAAGCTCTTCTCTGCTGTTATATACAGGTGGCTTCACATCTTCATGCACTTCCTGTTTGCCGTCAGTCTTAATTACAACTGTTGCAACATTGGTACCATTAGAGTATAGCATTGCACTGATATCTTTAACTACACCTGAAACGCTTGAATGAATTGGTACAGAAACGAAACTATCCGAAGCTCCTATTACTTGGCCTACCTTAACCATATCACCATCTTTTACGACAGGCTTGCAGGGCGCACCTATATGCTGGAGCATTGGAATAACAACTTCCTCGGGAACACTCATTTTCACAGTTCCCATTTGGGTAGTGTTTTTACAGTGTGGTACACTTACACCACCCTTAAACAAACTCGTTAATGACATTACCTCGACCCCATTTTCTTGTAAAATACGCAATTTAACGTAAAAATACAATTATGGCATCATTCAAAACATAGAGCTATGATTAGCGGTAAAAGCCAAGTTTGCCCATATTTTATCCAATAGACACCATCTTTGATTTCAATTATTAAATTTGCGTCAGACACCCACGTTCATAATAACATATTATAAAAGAAAAGAAAACAGAAAGTTTGGTTTTTTTGAAAACTAATTTTCATACAAACATAGAATTATCAGCATTCTCAAGGTTTTGGGAGTGAACATTGTATACAATTTAACAATCTTTTTTTAAACTCAAATATTAAATTTTAAATGATTTTCCCTAAAAAGACGAGATCTAATCTGGTATGTAATATAAACTACACAAACAAGTACGTTAACACTAATGGTATGTGAAGCTCATTAAGATATTTTTTAAAATTGAACATTACTTATTTGATTTTCCCAAAAACTACTCTATCAATTCCAGATAGATCTTTAATTACTCTAATATTAGAAAAGCTTTCACTCATCATGTAAGAGACTAGCGCAGCCTGTCCTACCCCCACTTCAAGGGCAAGAAATCCACCTTTTTTTATATAAGCTATGCTTTGCTTGATAATTTCTCTGTAATAAAAAAGACCATCATCTCCACCGTCAAGTGCAATAAGCGGTTCATGATCTTTTACCTCAGTCTGGAGAATTTCTATGTCGGATGATGGTATATAAGGAGGGTTAGAAACTATAACATCGAATTTTTCAGTTTCATTGAGCTTTTCAAAAAGATTACTTTCAATAAAAGTTATTCTATCAGTAACTTCCAGACTTGAAGCATTTAGTTGAGCTATCCTAAGAGCTTCTTTGGATATATCCAACGCGGTGACCAAAGCATTTTTAATATAAAATGCCAAGCAAATAGCAATGCACCCAGATCCCGTACCAATATCTAGTATGTTTATTTTATTTTTATTGATAGATTCTGAAATTTTTATGACATGTTCAACAAGAAGCTCTGTTTCAGGTCTTGGAATCAGCACATCTGGTGTTACAATAAAAGAAAGCGATATGAACTCATTTTTTCCAATAATATATTGAAGAGGTTTCCCTTTTGCTCTTTGTTCAATCATCGTGTTATACTTCTTAATTTCATTGACATCCACATATTCATCTCCATGCGAATACAAAAAAATCCTGTCGCACAAAAGAACATGGCAAAGTATAACCCCGGCATTTAATACCGGGGATTCTATGTTGTGCTTTTTTAATTTACTAACCCCATTAAAGATAAGTTCACTTATAGTTAAAGAGTGCATTTTTCGCCACTCTCATTATCAATCACTTCTTTAAGTGCAGTAATAGCCACTTCAATCTGTTCTGCATCCGGCTCTCTTGTTGTGAACTTTTGCAGAGCAAGTCCCGGTGCCGTAACTATCTTTACCCAGCTGGCTTCACTTCTTCCTGCAAACTTGATTATCTCGTAGGATAACCCTGCAATGAGAGGAATAAGCAGCAGCCTTAATGTAATATTGATCAGCATGGTATGCCTTCCAATTATCGAAAAGACGAAAACACTCATGATCATCACTACAAATAAAAATGCTGTACCGCAACGAGGATGTCTCGTTGTGTATTTTTTAACATTATCTACTGTCAACTCCTCATTGTGCTCATAGCAATGTATAGTTTTGTGTTCAGCGCCATGATATTCAAATACTCTTCTTACATCGTCCAGCCTTGAAACCAGAACAATATACCCCATAAACAGTGTCATTCTTATTAACCCTTCAAAAAGATTATAAAAAACTACGCTTCCTCCTGCGTTTTTGTTGAAACCTAAAAGTTCAGCTATTATATTTGGAAGAAGAATAAAGAGTCCGACACCTAAACCGACAGCTATAATGACCGATAAATAAATAATTGCATCCTGAAGTTTTTCCCCAAAAACCTTTTCCATAAATTTATCAAATTTTGAAGGTTCACTTTCTTCTTCATCTATTTCAAAAAATTCCGCTGAATACATGAGAGACCTCACGCCCAGCACCATTGTTTCAATTATTCCGACAGCCCCTCGCAAAACTGGCCATTTTAAAAACTTATACTTCTGGGACAGACTTTTAACAGGCTTTCTTTCAAGGTGTATTTCACCGTCACTTTTCCTGATTGCTATTGCAAGGTTTTGTTTGCCTTTCATCATTATGCCTTCAATGAGGGCTTCGCCTCCATATTGACTTTGCTTTGTTTCACCCATATTTAAACCATCCCTTAATTATAGAATATATGCGGACAAATCTCTTCTAAATCTGTTTTCGTGATTAACCCATAATTGATTCTATCATTAATTAAATTCGTTGTCTATTTATTTTGGATGGGTACCATGTAAGCATCATAATAATAGTTTCTGTTCAGACCCTCTGTAACTTGAGATATAACTGTGCAATAACGGAAACTAATAATTACTTTCCTAGACAAAGAAAAAGAGCGCTTTTTTAAGAAACGCTCGTGTACTCGTGTAGTTTTAATTTGTTACTTATAAATTGATTATCCTTCAATTCCAAATCTTTTCTTGAACTTTTCAACACGTCCGCCTGTGTCGACCAGTTTCTGTTTACCAGTAAAAAATGGGTGACAGCTTGAGCAAATTTCCACACTTAATAGTTTTTTTGTCGATCCGGTCTCAAATGTATTTCCACAAGCACATTTTACAACAGCTTCATTATAATTGGGATGTATTTTTTCCTTCATAAATTTCACCTTCTTTCCAAATCATGTCCTATATCCAAATGCTTTGATTTTATGCATTTATCCACTATCAAACAGTAAAAATTATTGTAGCATAAATAATATACTGATGCAAGCATAAAATTGATGCAAGCTTTATTTCTCCATAAATGCTACATTGATACTTTCTACAAAATCTTTATTGCTTTTTGTCTGCATAAGCTTATTGATAATCATTTCGGTGATTTCTGAAGTACCAAGATTGCTCATAGCACGTCTTATCGCATATATGCCATCAAGCTCTTTTTGTGAAAGAAGCATTTCCTCTCGTCTTGTGCCTGATTTGTAAATGTCAATTGCAGGGAATATACGCTTCTCAGATAGCCTTCTATCTAGATGAATTTCCATGTTACCCGTTCCCTTGAACTCTTCGAATATGACATCATCCATTCTGCTTCCTGTTTCAACAAGTGCTGTTGCAATAATTGTAAGGCTTCCTCCAAACTCTATATTTCTTGCTGCTCCAAAAAATCTTTTTGGACTGTGCAGAGCGCCTGGATCAAGACCTCCTGACAAAGTTCTACCAGTAGGTGGGATAGTGAGGTTATAAGCTCGTGCTAAACGAGTTATGCTATCCAATAACACTATTACATCTCTTCTTTGCTCAACTAATCGCTTTGCTCTTTCAAGAACCATTTCTGCTACCTTTATGTGCCGTTCGGGAAGCTCATCAAATGTAGATGAGACTACATCACCTTTAATAGACCTTTCCATATCAGTTACTTCCTCAGGTCTTTCATCAATAAGCAGTACGATTAGTTCCATTTCAGGGTGGTTAGCTGTTATCGCATTGGCAATCTTTTTGAGCAATACTGTTTTTCCGGCTTTTGGTGGAGAAACAATCATACCTCTTTGCCCTTTTCCAATAGGTGCTATCATATCAATAAGTCTAGTAGAAAGTTCTCTTGGGTTTGTTTCAAGATTTGCCCTAACTTCTGGGTAAATAGGAGTTAAGCGTTCAAAAGGAATTCTCTTTGTCGCCGCATCAGGTGGCTCATTGTTTACTAATTGTACATAAAGCAAAGCTTGGAATTTCTCTCCGGCGTTAGGTATTCTTCCTTTGCCTCTTACCTTGTCGCCTGTTCTTAAATTAAAGCGTCTTATTTGAGAAGGTGAAATGTAAACGTCCTTTGGTCCTGATAAATAATTGTCACTTCTTAAAAATCCATATCCGTCTGGTAATACTTCAAGTACTCCCTCGACAGGTTCATCACTCTCAATTTTCTCAAAGCCAGAGAACGGCGCACCATTCTTCTTTTCGTTTTTCCTATGATAAGATTTTTTTTCTTCGTTATTGTCTGTAGTCTGCTTTTCAAAAGATGTTTCCTCTTTTTTTTCTTCATCTGCTGTTTTTAAAGATTTGTCAATCAGATTGTCATCCTGGTCTGAATCTTGAGATTTACTTACCTTTTCATTCCCGTTGTGTTCAGTTTCTTTGACCGTTCTTTCTTCACTTTTTAATTCTTCTTTTTTGCCATCTGATGTTTCTTTCTGTTTATCTTTTTTGTCGATTGCTTTTTCACTAATGATTTTATCAGCGTCCTTAAATTGCTTTACTGATTCTTTCTTCCTAGGGCTTCTTTTTTTAACTTCAGCCGGTTCAGTAACTTTTGTAGTCTGAATAGGGTTTCCTTCTACTTTATTAGCGATTTCTTCAATTAATTCGATCAATTCATTTTTTCTATACTTTGTTATACTTTTTATTCCCATTATCTTGGCTATATAACGCAAGTCCTGTAAAGTCTTCTTTTCAAGATTAACATAATCCTCCATGCTGCACCACCTTTATATTATATATATCATCATTTATTTAAACATTGATTTTACCACATTAACCTTGACAATTATTTTTTCCACACACAAAAACACATAGACTTAAAGTGCTTGAGAGTTTTTATTCTCAAAAGTTAAAAATGTGTATTTGTTCTGCAGTTTGTATTCTTGTGGTAAAAGCAACATTATATTTTATTTAATCCTATATGGAAATAAAATTACCCGAAAAAACTGTTCAATACCTTCAACTCATGGAATTATTATAAGGATGAGGTCCCAATGAACAAATATATCATACACATTTTAGCACTACTTTTAATAATTGTCAACCTGAATTTTTTGCAATTTGATTTAACCTTAATTATAAAATGCAAAATCCACCCACTTATACATACTTAGACTATTTATAATTTTTCCCCGAATTTTGAGAGCTTATACTAGTACTTTATTTACCTTAGTTCTACTGTCAAAGAATTAAAAATAATGATGGCCACATCACTGCGAGTCAATGCTTTATTCCCCTGCGCATCAATATGCTTCGTTAATTCAAGCTCCTCAGCTTTATGTAAAACATTTTCAGGCCAAGATCCAACCATTTCACTTTCATATCCTAATATCCTGATTACCGCAAGCAATGCTTCAGGCAATGTAACTATATTATCAGGAGCAAATGTATTGTCCGGATATCCGGCGACAATTCCGTAATGCCATGCTGTTTTAATATAATCATAAGCCCAATGATCTTTGCTAAGATCCAAAAAACCCATTACTATATTATCTATATCATTGATTTCATCTAAGCATGCAACATTCAATATAAGAGTAATAAACTCGCTTCTTCTGATATTATTCTCCAGTCTGAGGCTTCCATCTTCATACCCTTTCATAAGACCTAACTTCACAAGTGTATTTGCACACTTTCTTTCGATTACTGTATCAGGTGCAGCATTTACAGGTATAATGAGAGAAACAATTAATAAAATCAACAGAAATTTTCCGAAGATTCTTCTTTTCATCTTTTGTTAGTCCTTTCCGTTTCATGTGTACTTTCTTGTAAATGGTCAAATATGTCAACTAAGCTAATATAAAAAATATCTTTTACGCAAAAACGCATCTGCTACTTTTGAGAAAAGTCAGAATATATTCAACAATATTATACAATAATTTTCATAGTATTTTAATGCTGGTACGTAATTCGTCATAATAATTTAATATATGATGAACATTCATCCAGCTGTCATGAGTACATGAATAGACACATATGATCATGTATATTATGGACATATTTCCTTAATGAATTAACAATTATTTTGCAGCAAGATTTCAAAAGGAACTTTTCTAAGATACTATTTATTCTTTTACTGAACTCTTGTGCAGATGGTACGCCAGCTTCAAACGACCGCATGCCCTGCTCACAGATCCCATCCACATGTTCTGCCCTTTATGCAAATGCTTTGTTAGATAATGGGTTAGGTCTCAGTTGAGCCATGGACGGTGGGGTTAACCTGCGTTAGGTCTACTAATATCATTTATTTCGAGCTACTCCTAAATAATCCTTTAATGCACTCTGCAAAACTTGAGAAAAATTAACTTTATTTTTTTCTGCAATGTCATTTAACCACTTTGGTATCGTCAATGTTTTTTTAATTGCCTTATTTTCCATTTCATCTCTAACTACTGGCATCCAAACTTCAATAATACTAACAAAAGATTTTGGAGGTAACATAATATTATCAGGTAACGATGGGTTAGGTATAGACTCCCCATCCTCTTCCATACTATATATAAATAATTCTATCACCTCTTTAGCCATATGAAGTGCTTCTTCTATATTATCACCTTCTGTTATGCACCCCGGTAAATCCGGAAATGAAACTGTATATCCTTTTTGATCTCCTGGCTCAAATATGGCTGGAAATATATATCTATCCATAACACTACCTTCTTTAATTACCATGAATTCCTTTCCTCCTGAATGTATTTTACTGGATCCATATCTTTCCATGCATCTTTACCTAAACCTTTAAGCGCTTTAGCAAAACTTTTGGGTTTCTCACTGATTAGTATTTGTTTTGAGTTTTCATCAAAGTATCAAATTATATCATCCCCAGGCTTCAAGCCCGCTTTTTTAATAATTTCTTCAGGTACTCTTATAGTTGAATTATCATCAATTTTAGAAACTAAGCCCATATTAATCTCTCCATTCATATCATAAATTATCTTTATTATACCACAGAAAAAAGGTGGCTTCGCCACTTTTTTTCACTAGGGAACCTTATGGTTCCCTTCGACGGATGCTCCGCATCCTTGAGCACCCTCCTTAAAGCAGCAAAGGGGCTTCCCCTTGCAATCCCCATTGTCTAGGAAAGAATACTTTCCTAGACAAGAACAAATGTTATAAAAACAAACAATTGAACCCTGCTCCATGACTATGAGATCACCATGGCTGTCTGGTTTGATTGGATCTTTTGAAATTAAAACATTTTCCATGGCTGTTTTTTTTCTTTGCTTTTCAGGTTGTGGTTGTAGTAGCTTTAGGAAATTATTCTGATAGCTACCCCTGCTATTATACAAAATCCTTTCCTGCCGATAGTAATGTTCTTTGAATAAATACTGACTTATTTATTCTGTATGCCATCCTGTCTTGACCATACATCGACTCAAGCTCTCGTTTATATTGTGCATATTTTTCAGCTGCATCTTTATTTTCTCTAATAAAGTCACGGAACATTAAGAAGTCTCTACGATAACAACTATCATATTCTACTATATGGATATGATGTGTTGAGTTAATGCCTTTGCTTTTAACAAAAAACAACCTGCCCGGTCGATTACACTCACCAAAATATCTATACCCACTCTGTACCACTAGGGGAATACACTTATGAGCATCCAACTGCGACTTTACGACTATCATTATATCAATAATCGGTTTTGATATCATGCCCTTGATGGATGTGCTTCCAATATGTTGAATATCAAATGCTAAATCATGTAAAATTTCATTTAACATGACCTCCTCTTCCTTATATAGTTCTTCCCACTCTGGGCAGTACCGAGTAAGCCTTACACTGTCACTTCGTAAGCCTAGCATAATCATCAACTCCTTATTGATGTATTTCTTGTTCAAATAATTTGTTCTTGATTTTCTTTCCCTTTCCAATTCTATTACCCAAAAACAATAATGGCAACTGTAAAAATACAATCCAAAAACCTATTCCCTGCACTGGCACACGTGAACTACATCGCCATTGAAATGGCGAGCTTCAGAGCCGCAGACATTACTGCCTGTTACCTCTCAGGCTTGTCCAGCACATTATGTCTATACATATTCATTCTACCCTCACACATACCTTGAAGTGCCCCGGTCCGCCACCGGTACTTTCTCCTCTGATTGAACTTGAATTAGCATGGGCATTACGGTAAGCCAATAAACAATCGTGCAAAGTGATCCCATTGGAAGCTCCGTCTCCTTCCGGCGGAGGCAGCGTTGTAACTTTAGAATTACTCACTGCTCTAAAATCATGCCTATCAGGAACTGCACCAAAGTCTTCGCCACGATGATAATATAGTATTTTAATGCTGGTACATAATTCGTCATAATAATTTAATATATGATGTTCATCCTCCCAAAAGTATATTATGGTAATACTTTCCTTGCGTTCGTGTATAAAATTGGCTTGCAAAACAGATACTATTATAGGTTCATAATAATAAAAATAAGGAGGGTACCTATGTCAAAAACTGTAGTGGCTATATTTGAAAGACACGATTATGCTGAAAACGCTGCAAGAGAGATTAAAGAGCAAGGTCTTCGTACTGAAGATATTTCGATTGTTGCAAAACAAGGTGATGAACATGAGGAAAATAATACACAAGCTACAATGGGTACATTAGGTCAGGCTGCAAATGATAATATATCTGACGGAGTTATAACCGGAGGATTACTTGGAGGTCTGGCGGGATTGCTGATTGGCGCCGGGAGCATGATTATTCCGGGCTTAGGTATAATAGCAGCTGCGGGTCCGATCACCGGTTTGCTTTCTGGAACCGTAACTGGAGGAATTGTTGGCGGGTTGGTTGACCTCGGAATTCCTGAGCAAAGGAGCAGACAGTATGAGACTGATATCAGAGCAGGAAAAATTCTTTTTAGTATGGAAGCACAAGATGATACCATTGACGAAGTTGCATCTATTTTAAGAGAAAACGGTGCAAAAAGCGTAGACTCATATTAACTCATAATGTGCTTTTGCACATTCTTCCTCTTTTTTGAAGAAATTATAATGATAAGGTGTAGTAACCAAACTGGCTAACTGTTCTTTTTACTACACCTTATCATTCATACAATCCAATAAAGTTGAAGTTTTGCAGTAATTCTTTTACTATAAGTGTATCATTTATTGTGGTGTATCCGTTAATGGTTCTAGTTCTGGGTAAACTTCTATTGATTCATTCAATTCAGCGTCTGCTCCACCAAATGATAATTCAGCATCATTATCATTTTCTTCAGTAACTGCCTCAACCGCTGTTTCATCATAAGAATTAAGCTCAACAGTTTCATCACCTAACTCTGGCTCAACTGGTTCAACTACTCGTGTTCCCCTTCTTACAACTTGTTCATCCGGCTGGTAGTAACTAGTGTAAACTCTCTTCTCACTAACTATCTCACCATCTTGTTTAACAATCTTATATGTGTCAACACGATATCCAGTGATACCATACTTTTGAATAATTTCTTCACCTTGAGGCAAATTCGGATCATCAATATATCGAGTCTTAAAATTATATGTTTCTACTACTGGTGAATAAATCTCAATGGTCTTTCCAAGGTTTTCATTTGTACCTATGATCGAATACACAACCTCGTTATCCTCAGTAACCTCTCCATCTATTCTTATAGGCCAATTTGTGTTATTCCTAAATTTGAAATCAGGCCATCCCCACGAAACTGCGGCATCACTGCCAAGCGGTAAATAACCTATAGTAAACATATGGTTAAATCTTTCCACAATCTCAAGATCCGCAAGAAAAGCAGCCAAATGTAGTGTGCTAGAAGCCTGACATATTCCACCACCGGTTCCATCCACAATCTTTCCATCATAATATACATGGGCTGTCTTATATCCACGTTCTGCAGTTCTTTGACCTACAATATCGTTAAAGGAAAAAACTTCACCCGGCAAAAGAATCAGTCCGTTAATTGCTTCAGTTGTTAATTTTATATTTTCTGCTCTATTCGCGTTATTGGTGGTTAAGGTATTAAATTTGGAGCTTGCTGTATATAAGTTATCTATAAAAACATTACCCTCTAAATCCTCAATATTCTTCCCTGGCGCTGTAATTATAAGGGGAATTCTTGATTCGTCTTTAGAACTGCTGTTAATGTCATCTACCGCTTTGTCAAGCTCACTTCTGTCTATTGACACTCCATTTGTTCCCGGTTCTACACTTAATATTCCATCCTCATACTTAAATGAAGGTTCTACTTTTTCAACAAAGATCTCATCAAATATCGGCTGCGCATCCAAAGGTTCTGGTAAAACTGTGACTACAGGCACTTCGATAATATTTTCACTTTGAAGGTTTCCGATTATGTTTTCTACAGACTTAAGAAGCTGATCTTCCATGACAGTTACAGCAGGCTGCCCTCGTTTAATCACAAGGACACCATCTAAAACAGCGACTTCATGCTGAAAAAGCTGAGCATTTGTTTTTTCTGATAGTGACTTTACAGCCTTTTCAATTCTAGAAACATCATAAGTAATTGACATATTGATTACTTGCCCGTTTCTTTCTAGCCTCGAAATATCAATAATATTTGAAAACAGTGTTCCTGTTCTTCCAACACTGTATGCACGATTTATCGCATCGGTAATATCATATGCAATCCCCAGTTCCTGAAAACTTATAGCTTCTTCATGTTCCTTACTTTTTAGAATAATAACGTTTTCGTCTATCTTTTCTTGATAAGTCTGACCTAATAATTGGTTAAGCTCTGACCCAAACATATTACCGACGTGTACATCATTTATGTAAACTCCAGCATAAACCTTATCATACGTTAAAACAGAGTAAACAAGATAAGCTGATACTCCAACTGTTAACAAAGCAAAAATTAAAATTAAACAAATAATTATTTTTTTGTTAGCTTTAATTCCACGTGGTCTTTTTAGTATTGTTGATTCCATTAAAAATGCATCTCCATTAAGCTTTTATTTGTTGTATAAATGAGACGTTGCTATTTGATGTTTTGTTCCTTTATGCATACATACTGCGACACAACTTTACCCATATTATATTTTAATATTTATACCACTTTTACAGCCATAAAAACAAAAAAAGACTACTCCACATTAGATTGAACCAGATTACAACCAATCTGCAATTTCCTGTAGGTTAGCCTGCAGGAATGAGTCGCAAAGCAACTTACTGGAGAGCAATCATAATTTTAGTTTTTATGTACATAATAATACAATATAAATGGTTCATATACAATACTTTTATCAAATACCCTGTGTGCTATTGCATGCCGACTTGCAGAAATGAAGTGCTTCTTTTGACCGCCTTAAGGAGCAATTATATTTTAATGAACGTTTGTTCTTGAAAGCCGTTCCATTTATGTGTCATGTTAGTAAAATTATGGAATATAAAAATTATTTTTCGGATTTTGCTTGACACGGATAATTTGTACTTGTTATAATAGATTATTTATTTGACAAGCTGCTGGTAGTATGATACAATATTAACAAACTTATGATGAGGTGATCTTATTGATTGAGAAAAGCGAATTGTCCCAAATAAGGAAAAGCATAGAAAATTGTGTAGGAAAAAGAGTTCAATTGAAAGCCAACAAAGGCAGAAAAAAATCCTTCATCAAAGAAGGTGTGTTGGAAAACACATACCCTAGTATATTTATCGTAAAGTTTGAAAACGATTACGAAACCACCAGAAGAGTTTCATATAATTATACCGATATTCTAACCAAAACAGTTGAACTTTTTATATACAAAGATAACCAAAGAGTACAAGTGTCCTAATTTTCCTTTATTCCTTACCTCGACACTTTCAAAAAACTACCTGCATTGCCGGTAGTTTTTTAGCTCTGTACCTTACATTCTGTTTTACATAACCCATACCCATCCCAAAATAAAAATATGTCCAATTTGGTGTAATAATTCGCAGCCCTTGTCAATATATATTATTAGTACCGCGCTTAGCAATGACTTTTACTGACTTGGAGTTTCTTACATAATATTAAGTAATTAATTCCTGGATTACCACTTGAGTTACTGGCAATTAAAATACTGCATATTGGCAAGTACTCTATGTAAAGCACGGTATTATAAACCATATATATGGAAAATGGTGAGGGGGATAAATCATGTCTGTCGAACTTGGTAAGGAAACTGTAAGAGTAAGTCAGGTGATAGGTGAAAACTCAACGCAGACAGTTGTTGAAAATGATATTATTGTGCCGGATGCAAAACCTGACATTGAAAACATAATGGTTCTGGATGGAGACGTTCTTGTCAAAAATACCGAATGCATGCAGGATAAAGTAGTTATTAGCGGAACTATAAATTATAAAATTCTTTATTCTACCGATGAAGAAACAAAAAGGGTAAAAAGTATAGTGACAAAAGAAGACTTTTCATATTCCATGGACTTTTTGAATGTGCGTGAAGGTATGGGCTTAAAAGCTGACTGTACAGTTGAATATATGGATTACAGCCTTCTAAACGGAAGAAAAGTCAACGTCAAAACTATACTTAAAATAAATGCACGCGTGCAAAGTGAAGAAAACATTAACATAGTAAACAATATATCAAACATAGAAGATTTACAAGTTCTTGAAGACAACGTGGATATTAATGTTTACTTAGGGGAATCCGGTTCCGATTTTACTGTAAATGAATCAATGGAAATTCCTGCAGGTAAACCTACTGTAAAAGAAATTTTGATTGCAGATCTCAAGGTTGCAGATGTCAGCTACAAAATATCTGATGAAAAGGTAGCGGCTGAAGGTCACTTAAATGTTTCCACTCTATATGTTGCTGACAATGAAGAAGAAAATATTCAACTTATGGAACATGAAATTCCTTTTACTCAGTTTATTGATCTTCCGGGTGCTGCAGAGAACACTCACTGTAATATTGAATGCAAAATAGTCGACTCAAATGTAGAAGCTATTGAAGATAATGATGGTGAGCTAAATATAATAAACCTGGAGGCAGAAGTTGCAATAAGTGTTGAAGGCTATGTAAATCAAACATTTGAAACCATAAAAGATGCATACAGCCCCTGCAATATACTTGCTTTTGAAAGCTCTGTTTTTATCAACGAAGAAATTCTAGCTAAAGAAAACAAGCCTGTCAACATTAAGGAGTTAGTCTCCATTGAAGAAAATGAGCCACCAGTTGATGAGGTTTACAATATCATTTGTAAGCCTGTATTATCAGAATATACTTTGGATAACAATTCAGTAAATGTTGAAGGTGTTGTTCTAAGCAATATCCTCTATCATTCAAATGATGACAACAAACCTGTATATTGTCATACAAAGGAAATTCCCTTTACCCAAAAATTTGATATTGCAAATGTTAACAAGAACTCAAGCTTTCGGATTAAGCTGGATGTTCAGCATTGCAGCTATAGTTTAATTTCCCGCGATGAAATTGAATTGAGGCTGGTAATCACTGTAAATATAACAGCAACTGGACTAAAAGAAGTTGTCCTTTTAGACATGGTAGAAGAAAATCCTGTCGACAAAAATATACTTAGCAATCGTCCAAGTATAGTAATTTATTTTGCACAACCCGAAGATACTCTTTGGAATATTGCTAAAAATTACTACACAACTAGGGATGCAATAAAGTCAATGAATAATATAGACACTGATAATATAGCTGTCGGACAGCAGCTATTCATACCTAAAAGTATGGTGTAAAATCGTAAATGAAACATCCTTTATAAAAAAGGTGGCTTCGCCACCTTTTTTTCGCTTTTTTTTCGCTTGGGAACCTTATGGTTTCCTTCTGCTTGACTAATAAAATATGTTACGTCATAATAAATTTAAATTGATTTTGTATTTTGTATATAGTATTCTTGTTATTGCAGGAGAGCTCCTTTTGTAATGTGCTTCTCTGCATAAGATGCAATATGTTTTACTTTGTAAAATATACTTTTTTGAAGAAGGAGTAGAGTTTTTTAAAAGTGAGGTCAATTACAGAAAAGGCATATGCTAAAATAAATCTATCGCTAGATGTGCTAGAAAAGCGTACAGATGGGTTTCACAACCTTAGGATGATCATGCAGGAAATAGATTTGTATGACACCGTTACTGTTGAAGTTATACCAAAAGGCATAAAAATATGCTGTAATAACCCATGTATACCTGTGGACGAGTCAAACACAGTATATAAAGCTGTAAAACTTTTAATGGATGAATGCAAAATAAGTAAGGGTGTAAAAGTAAGTATTGAAAAAAGGATACCTATATCTGCAGGACTAGGTGGGGGCAGTTCAGATGCTGCTGCCGCAATTAAATCAGTTGCCAGATTGTTTGATCTTCCAAAAGATGAGGATATGTTTTTAAAAATCGCGAAAAAAACTGGAGCAGATGTCCCCTTTTTTTTGCAGGGAGGCATTTCACTTGCTGAAGGTATTGGCGAAAAGCTGAGCAAGCTTCCTTCAATGGAGCAGATGACAATTTTATTAGTAAATCCGAGTGTAAGGGTTTCAACAGCATGGGTCTACAAAAACCTTGACCTTGCATTACCTATGGAGCATCCTGACACTGACCTTTTAGTAAGTGCCATAAAATGCAATAATGTAAGTATTCTTGCTAACAATATGAAAAATGTTCTGGAAACTGTAACTATAAAAAAACACCGCGTTATACGGAAAATAAAAAATCAAATGCTTGAATATAGTGCACTTGGCAGTATGATGAGCGGCAGCGGACCTACAGTATTTGGAATTTTCAAAAGCTTGGATCAGGCACAAAAAGCTCTGAACAAGATTAATAGACCTTATTATAAGTGTTATTTGACTAAGACAATAGGTAAGGAGAGATAAAAAAATGGCGGGGAAAATCAAAAAAATTAATTTGCATGACTACCAGCCTTTAAGGGATGTAATTTTTAACTCATTGAGAGAGGCAATAATAGTTGGAGAGTTAAAACCAGGCGAAAGGCTGATGGAGGTTCACCTAGCAGAGAAAATGGGTGTGAGTAGGACTCCTGTCCGTGAAGCAATACGAAAGCTTGAGCTTGAAGGCTTTGTAACAATGATTCCACGAAAAGGTGCCCACGTTGCTGAATTATCAGTAAAAGACATAATGGACGTACTCGAGTTACGGGCTTCCTTAGACGGACTTGCAGCATCTCTTGCAGCTAAGAGGATACGCAAAGATGAGCTTAACAGCTTAAAATCTGTATATGCTAGCCTCAATGATTATATTGAAAAGGATAACCTTCAAGGATCTATAAAAAAGGATATTGAATTTCACGAAATTATCTATCGTGCATCGAGGAATGATCGGCTGATACAGATAATCGATAACTTGCGGGAGCAGGTTTTAAGATTTAGGGTTTTATATCTTAAGGATTATGGAAGTCCAAAAAACCTCATACCTGAGCACAACGAAATTTTTAATTCAATTAAAAACCATGACTGTGAAAAAGCCGAAAAAGCAGCTGAGCAGCATATAAAAAACCAAGAAAAAGTCATAGTCAGTGCAATGAATAGCGCTCAAAAGTAATGATCTGTTTTCAACAGATCGCGGAAAAATTAAAGGAGTCCAAAATGTCTATACAACCCTTATGGTATAAAAATTTCTTAAATAAATATAAGTCGGGCATAACACATGAGTTCTTATTGCACTTTAATGTTCGCGACTTAATTGATAACTACCGCAATATTGACCGCTTTTTATATGAAGAATTTTTAAAGCCAAGAAATTTCGCAATTATTGCATATTATGACGTGTCCCGGGGTCTTAGGTTTATGGAACCAGGAATGGAGAGAGAATTTAATAAAATAACATCAAATGTAGCTTCAGAGTTATTGAATTCAACACCATCTAGAATATTTCCCCATATTGATGCTGCTTTGAAAAACACAAAAATGGCTCTTTTTGTAGATCATCTTGAAAAGTTAGTTCCATCGGTAGACATAGGCAGTATGTCCATGGAAGAACGGATCACTCTTATTTGGTTGTCCGAATGGTCATCAAATAATACTATTTCAGCGACAGGCAGTTCAATAATAATGCTTACAGATAACCTTGCCAGTGTAAGCCGTGAGCTTTTAAAGTCTTCGTACAGGGTAGAACCCCTTATTGTAGAATTGCCCGATGAGATGGCACGACTATCGTACATTACTTACCTTCTTGAAAATAAGAGGCTTAGGACACATGTTACACCAGTGGAGTTTTCAAAGCTTTCTTCGGGGCTTTCCAAAAAAGCAATAAAGGATATCATGCTTCGAGCTGAGGCAGAAGATATTCCGGTAAGCTTTAATTTTATTAAGGAAAAGAAACACTCTCTTCTTCGCAAGGAATACGGAGATGTGTTAGAGTTCATATATCCAGAAATAGGTTTTGAGAACATAGGTGGCATGGATAAAATCAAAAGCTATCTTATGAAGAATGTAGTTGATCCGGTAAAAAAGGGAGACCTTAGAAGGGTTCCAATGGGTATCCTGCTATGCGGACCATCGGGTACAGGTAAGACACTTCTTGTGAACGCACTTGCCAAAGCAAGTGGTTTTAACTGTGTCAGAATTGATATGTCACGCATACTTGGGCAATATGTCGGCGAAAGTGAAAAGAATTTTAAAAAGTGTCTTCTAGGAGCACAGTCCCAGCAGCCAGTAATAGTTTTTGTCGATGAAATTGATACTGCTTTTAGAAGAGGCGATAATAGCGACAGTGGAGTCAGCAGAAATATTTTTAGTGAATTTTTGCAGTTTACCGGGAATACAAATAATAGAGGTAAAATTATTTTTATTGCGGCTACTAACAGACCTGATCTTCTAGATACCGCTTTAAAAAGAGCAGGACGCTTTGATAAAAAGATACCAATGTTGCTTCCTGAAGAAGCTGAAAGAGCAGAGGTTTTCAAAGTGATTATTAATAAGTATCGTTTTGAAACTGACATAGAGGACTATATGCCTTTTGCGAAAATCACTCCAAAATATACAGGCGCAGAAATAGAGGCAGTAGTACGAAAGGCATACGAGATAGCATGTAACATCAACCCTGATAAACCTTTAATATCAGAGGCTATACTGCGCGATGCGATAGATAAGTTTCTTCCTTCTACACAGCAGCTTGAATTTATGACAACCCTAGCTTTAAAAGAATGTGAAGACCTAGATTTGGTGCCAGAAAAGTATGTCAACCTATTACATGAGATGCGGAATTCATAAGCTAAGAGCAGTCAGAACTGTAACTCTTTAAAAGTTAACGTTCACAGGTAGATAAAGAGATATAACTGTGCAATATTATGAAACATTGGCGAAATGCAGCTTAGAGATGTATAGTCATATCTAAAGATATGGAGCAGTCAGAACAGTAACCTTAAAAAAGCGGAATAAGGCAGCCAAAATATATATCATTGCGTCCATGTGGGAATATGTTATAATTATATTAGATTATATCCAGTATCAAGTGGGAGGTAGTAATTATGAGTTTTTTCAGCAGAATAGGTGCGTTAATCCGAGGCTTTTTCGGTTTGTTTGTTGGTGGTATTGAAGAAAAGAACCCTGATATACTTTTTGAGGATATCAAAAATCAGGTGACAAAGACTAGAAAAAAAGCAGAAGGTCAGATACTAGAAGTCCAGACCAGTGCAGAAATGATAAAAATCGAAATGAAAACAGCTGAAAACAAGCTGAATGCAATTAAAACCAGAGTAGAATCCTCTCAAAAACAGGGCAAAAAAGAAGAACTCATTGAATTATTAATGCAGGAAGAAGAGTTGCAGACAAATTATGAAGCACATAAAGCTGCATACGATGCTGCAATGGTTGAAGTTTCTAAAATACGCAATGATTTTAAAATATTTGAATCTGAAATGAATTCAAAGCTTAATGAACTTAAAACTTTAAAATCACAAGCAAAAATTGCTGCATTCAGAGAAAATATCAATGCAATGAACTCTAAATTCACTACTCACGAAAACAATATTGGAAAAATCAATGAAGATTTGGAACGTGCAAGAAACATTGTAAACCAAAAGACAGCAAGGGCAAATGCAATGGAATCCTTAAGTGAAGAAAATATGGATATGAAAATTAAGCGTCTTGATATGAATTCTGCAAGAGACAGAGCTGCTGCACGCGCTGAAGCAATGTTGAGCAGTGATCAGGGGTTTGAAGTGAAGGAAAAAATCAACAGGAAAGTGGAAAGCTAGAATTTATGAAGCTCAAGTTGTTTTCAAATGCATTAGTTCACAAAAGAAATATCGGAGTGTTAATGATTGCCGAAGCTGTAGCTTATTTAGGTAACAATATGATACCTAATAGCACGTTACCCGGTTATGTTCTTTATGTTGCAGGCATTTTACTGTATTTGGGTTTTGCTGTACAAAGCATTAACGATGAACAATTTATAAAAGCATTTTTACACAAGCAAAAATCTCGTACTATTAAAGACTTAAACGAATCATGTATAAAACTAGCTTCACTCGCTAAAAAACATACTAATAGCACTTATTATAAAAAATTGAGAAAGGTAATGGATGATAGAAATGAAATTTACGAGTCATATTTTCGAGGAACACAGAATCCATTAAAGGAGCAAATAGTTGAGAAAACCTTAAATCTCGTTGAGTCTTATGTTAAATTATTAACCAACTTTTGCATAAGGAGCAGAGAAGTTGCCGATATCAAAACAGACAAGATAATTGCCCGACTTAATGATAACACACGAAAAGTCAACTTTGCTCAAGATCCTGATATAGCTGAAAATTTAAACAAAATGATTGAACTTGACCGAAAAATGTATGATAGGGTAAAGAATGAAAAAAATGAACTTGTAAAAATAAAAACAAAACTTGACTATATGGAAAGCAGCATTGGGATGTTCAAACACCAAATAATCTCAAACATTGAGTCTTCCGAAACACTTGACCGCCTTGATGATGTAATTGATGAAGCAATAGCTATGGATACCGTTCTTGAAAGCAGAAAAAAGAACAGAATCAGACTCTGATACTTCATTGCTCATTTTAAAAACATGTTAAGTATTGAAAGAGTGATAGTATAATATGGGAATATATTGCGGTACCGATATCATAGAAATTGACCGAATAAAAAAATCTTTGGAAAAATGTGGTACATCCTTCTTTGTTAGAGTTTTTACTGAATCTGAAATTAGTTACTGCGAAAGTAAAAACAATGCAAAATTCAAAAGCTACGCAGCGCGATTTGCAGCAAAAGAAGCAGTTGCAAAAGCCTTAGGTACAGGAATTGATGAAGGTATATGCTGGAAAGATATAGAGGTTACAAACAACGTTCGCGGCAAGCCTTGTGTAACCCTGCATGGAAGAGCAAAAGACATTTTTGAGGCAATTGGAGGAGCAGACATTTCATTAAGCCTCTCGCACTGTGAAAATTATGCTGTAGCTTTTGCCGTGATAAAGACGAGTGTATAGGCTTTATTATAGTGCAATTAGAATCTTGAGCAGTATCTTTAAAAGCCATCCAATCAGCTACACTCAAGGGCAGTGGTTTTAGTTGAATCTTATAAAACAGCTTCCCTAAAAGATTTATGCGAGTTTATTTATGGTAGTTTGGCAATAATTTTGTGGTTGACAAAGAGGAAGATTCATTGTAAAATACTTTTTGTTACGCAATTTAATATGGAGAGATGGTCGAGTTGGTTTAAGGCACCGGTCTTGAAAACCGGCGTAGGTGCAAGCCTACCGTGAGTTCGAATCTCACTCTCTCCGCCATTAAAAAATTCATACCTTTTGGAGAAGTACCCAAGTAGGCTGAAGGGGACGGTTTGCTAAACCGTTAGTAGGGGTTACTCTAGCCGGGGTTCGAATCCCCGCTTCTCCGCCAGACAAGCGCATTCCAGAAAATTTAGGAATGTGCTATTGCTTTACATAATGTTATTATGACTACTATTTGACTACTATAGACGGTAAAAGATATTAAAAACTATGAAAAGATAAAAGAAAAACAGGGTGTTTTATCCCTGTTTAATTTATACACTGGTTTTTTTCAATTAACATTTTTTCAAGCATATTTCCTGCATCAGGATTTGTCTCACGCATGAGGCTATGAATATATATATCGGTTGTACTTATCCGAGCATGACCTAATAATCTGCTTAGTTCTGGTATAGGGATCTTCTTTGCTAATAGTGAAGCAAACGTGTGCCGGATACCATGAGGGGTAAGCTTTGGCAAGTTATGTCTTTTTAAAAATTCAGGCATCCAGTTTGTCAGTGCATACGTGAATAATGGTTTCCCGTCCCACGTCACAAATAAACGATTGCTGCCCTGCCACAAATCCCCGCAGGCAAGCTTCTGCTCATTCCACCATGCTTTATATTCTTTCAAAAGTGACACTACAAAGGGAGGAATATTAACCGTTCTTACTGAGCTTTCATTCTTGGGTTTATCTTTAGTGAATGTGCCTCTATCACTTAAATATTGGCTGGCTCTATTAACAGTCAAAGTACCCTTTTCTAAATTAAGATCAGTCCAATCAAGACCCATAAATTCGCCAGTTCTTAGTCCTGTAAAAGCATCCAAAATTACCATTGCCCTATATTTGATCGGTTCAGTTGCAAGAGCAGATATTAAATCCTTTGTCTGATGTAAGTTATAATGGGTTTGTTTTGTTTTCTCTCCCTTTGGAGGCTTTACCCTATTGGCTGGATTGCTTATTATCAATTGCCATTCAACTGCATCTTGCAAAATTGCACTAATTAATCGATGGTGATGCAATATTGTATTAGGCGATAAAGTGCCAGGCTCACCAGATGGCATGAAATAAGTTGATATTTTACCTTTTGGTTTATTTAACAACTTATTAAGTGCATCATTCAATGCCTCTGCGGTTTTAGAAGTAACATTTTTCCCTTTCAGTACATTTGAAATAGTGTCTTTGGATACTTTAGAGGCTTCTGACAGTTTCTTTTGAGTTAATTGCATACTTGCATAAGTATCTTTAAAAGCCGGCAAAGCAACATATTTTGTGTCCATTCTTATGCCGGGTTCTTTCAAATTGGCGTAGAAATCTAGTAAATGAGTAGGCTGAAGCTTTTCGAGCTTAATATGACCCATTGCCGGTAATATACGAAGTTGTAGCAGTTCTTTGTATCGTGCGATTGTTTTTGGCTCCAGTTCTTTTTCAGCGTATTTATCAAGCCACATTTCACAAAGTTCAGCAAATGTCATTTTCCCGCCGTCAAGATATGTTCCGCGCTCAATTTTCCTTTCAAACTCCAACGCCAGCTTTTGCAATTCCTTCTCTGTTTGCTTTTTAGGAAATCCGGTGGGAATCCTCCGCATTTCAATGGGGAGATGAAAGCCGGGTTTCGGTACGAAACTTTACCATATGTAAGCTTTTAAACTACCCATAGTCGAGAAGCCATAATTATGATCAGAGGCTATAATCAGATAAAAAAATATTGCAAAAATACATAAACTTTGCTATACTATACGTATGAACAAAAATAATCTTATTCATGCAAGAACTTGCGTATATAATGTGAATTACCATATTGTATGGAGTGTAAAATACCGCAAACCTGTATTGATAAATG
>Ga0265293_10000825_pt1 | contig 71390 bp, 63 predicted proteins | sample Munlanlewell138R_FD_192505 | JGI IMG/M metagenome (GOLD analysis project Ga0265293, IMG submission 192505) | Leachate microbial communities from a municipal landfill in Southern Ontario, Canada - Leachate well 138R | ecosystem: Engineered > Solid waste > Landfill > Unclassified | place: Canada... | reverse complement strand
TATTTTGTAGTTTTGGATAAGATTGTTCATATATTTAATGATTTGATAGTCAATTAAATATACGATTTTTTAATCAAATGAACAATCTTTTTTATTTTTTTAATTCCTAAATGCACAACGGGTATTACAAAAGAATAAAATAATGGAGATAGCAATCAATAATTATAAATTCAATTATGTCCGATAAAGAAAAGTTACACGAAAGATTTATAAGATGGGATGCTATCAGAAGAAATTATTTTTCGGTAATCATCAATCTGTTTTTAACCATTTCTATAGGATTGCTTTCCTTTCTTCTGCAAGAGTTAGGCAAATCTGATTTTACAAAAAATTGTTTATATACCTTCGGACTCATCTCAATTGCTATATCTGTTGTTACAGGAATTTTAACCTCAACAAGCCGATTTTTTGATTTTAGATATACTGCGAGAAAAATAAGATTAATCGAAAAGAATAGCAGTCAAAATAAAATCGATTGTGCTCATAAGAAAATGAAATGTTGCGAAAAATTAACTTCAATATTATTCTATTTTCAAACTGCAACATTCATTCTATCTATTATTTTCAATGCTCTTTTTGTATTAACGCAATATAAAGACAAACTTTTTTAAAAAACCCCAATCTCTGACGGAGTTTAAAACTCCGTCAGAGATTACTCCTTTTGAGATTATGGATTAAAACAACCTTTAAACTATAACATCCAAAAAGAGCATCTTCAATTTCAGGATAAAAAAACGAGACCTCTCGACCTCGTTTTCAACTAAAATAAAATAAATCTAAAAATAGGTAAAAACTACATTAAAAAATGTATATTTAGTATTACTTTTAACCTGAAACAATGTTTCTGATTCGTTATCAAGCAACACAAAAAGGTATCATTCAAAACTATTCTGCTGGAGCCAATGCCACCACCAATCCTTCGATTTCGGGCGTGATCGCAATTTGGCATCCTAATCTACTGTTTTCTTTCACGTTAACCGCTTCCCAAAGCATTGCTTCTTCATCAGGAGATTTTTCTAATAAAGGTACTTGTTCTTCGTTCAAAACATAACACTGACACGAAGCACACATTGCCATTCCGCCACAAATTCCAATGGTTCCCTCTTCGGCTAGTTCATAAGCGCGAACCACTTCCATCACGTTCATATTCATATCAGTGGGCGCATCGACTGTATGTGAATTACCGTTTCGGTCAATTATTGTAATTTTTACATCGTTCATAACGTATTCTTTTTGCAAAGATAGTGATTCAAAAAGCATTAAAAAAATGATTAATATCATTGTAAATTGTAACAACAATATTATTTTTGTACTAACTCAATAAAATCGACAATGGAAGCACACGAGATAGATTATCAGATTATTGGAGAAGAGATGCAGTTTGTGGAAATAACCCTTGACCCACAAGAAACAGTCATTGCGGAAGCTGGAAGTTTTATGATGATGGACGACGGCATACAGATGGAAACTATTTTTGGGGATGGAAGTGCTCAGAAAGGCGGTTTATTCGGTAAGGTTGTCAACGCAGGCAAACGTTGGATTACTGGAGAAGGATTGTTTATGACAACTTTTACCAACACAAATTATGGTAGAAAAAATGTTTCGTTCGCTTCACCCTATCCTGGAAAAATCATTCCGTTAGACCTTCGTACATTAAACGGGAAATTCATCTGCCAGAAAGATGCTTTTCTTTGTGCAGCTAAAGGCGTTTCGATTGGGATTGAGTTCAATCGCAAAATTGGAACTGGATTGTTTGGTGGCGAAGGATTTATTATGCAAAAACTAGAAGGTGATGGACTTGCGTTTATTCACGCTGGCGGCACATTGCACAAAAAAGATTTACAACCTGGCGAGGTGTTAAAAGTTGACACGGGATGTATTGTTGGATTTACTAGTGGCATTGACTACGACATTCAGTTTGTAGGCGGTATTAAAAACACCATTTTCGGAGGCGAAGGTTTGTTTTTTGCAACATTGCGTGGCCCAGGAACAGTTTATATTCAATCGTTGCCATTTAGTAGATTGGCAGACAGAATTATTGCTCACGCTCCAAGTAGCGGTGGGAAAGGAAAAGAAGAAGGCAGCCTTTTAGGAGGTTTAGGTAGATTATTGGATGGGGATAACAGATAAAAAAAAAACTGTCTAAAAAATATTTAGACAGTTTTTTTTGAATTCTATTTATTCTAAAACATCAAAAAAAGCAGTTAATTCTTCAAAAGAATATTCACTTGTTTGAATGTCTTTAATGATTTTCCCTTTTTCAAAACATACGATTCGATCCGAAACTTCATAAGTATGGTTTAAATCGTGACTTGAAACCAAAAGAGTTGTTTTTTGTGTATCTGCAATGTTTCTCAAAATCTTTTTAAGTCGAATTTGCGTTGTAGGATCTAAATTGGCAAAAGGCTCGTCAAACACCACTACTTTTGGATTTCCAATCAAGGCGCCAATGATTCCCACTTTTTTCTGATTCCCTTTCGATAAATCCCTTATGAACTTATTTTTCCCTAAGATTTCATCGTTAAAAAAATCAGCATATTGATTGATAAATTCATCAACTTGCTGTTTGTTTTGGTTTCTTAATTCACCTAAAAAATAAAAATATTCTTCACAGGTAAGATAACCTATTAAAAAAGTTTCGTCTAGAAAAGCTGTTGTAAATCCTTTCCAATCTTCATTTTTATTAACAACAACATCATTGTTTTTTATAAATCCTTTAGTTGGTTCAATCAAATCCAACAGCAAACTGAAAAAAGTTGTTTTTCCAGCTCCGTTATTTCCTACCAAACCGAAGCTTTGTCCTGTAGGTATATTTAATTCTGGTAAATCCAAAACCAAAACACCGTTGTATGCTTTCTTTAATTCTTGAACGTGTATCATTATTTATATGCTTGAATTGTAACGTATTTCTGTTTTTTATATAATTTTTCGATGAGATCAAACATCTGTTTTTTAATCACTATACCAATTAGACCAATTAAAGTTAAAATCAACATGGCATACTGAAACTCAAACAACCAGCTTAATACCACATAAAGTATAATGGGGATGATGAGCACTGGAAGACTAAGCAAGATGGTTTGAACATTAAAAGCTTTTGAATCTCCAAAGGCATTTTTATTGGAAGTTAAATCAATTTTTGAACGAACAAACGCTCCAGTAATCAAGGTAAGATAACAGTTCCAACCGATATTATAAAAACCAACTGACAAAATTGTTAGGTAAATTTTCCATCCAAAATAGAGATAGAAACTTCCTAAAATCATTGAAAGTATAGTACCGATCACCATAATCAGCCATTTAGATTCTAAATATTTTCGATATGGAATATTCTGTGTCATCATTAAAGGATAATAACTACTGTCCCAACTTGGAACGTATTGTCCAAAGAGCATCATAAAACCACCAGTAACCATTAAAGCTGAAATAACCAACATTGAATCTCCATTAAAAACTGGTGATGGAAAAAGAAGGATTAGTAAACCGTACAATAAAAACGCTAAGCTCATATAAAGCACTGTTCGTGTACGTTTATTTCTAGTCAATAATTTTAAATCTAGTTTCAAGAACGGCGCTAAAGCACCAAACCTATTCAAGAATTCTAAATCGTAGTATTTATAAGTTTGCGTTTTTTGAATAATGCTACTTTCCAATGAAAGATTATTTTTATAAAAATGGTAGCAATTGTAAATCAAGAAAACCACATAAACCAATAAAACCACCAACATCCAAGATTGTTGATAAATGAACGAGAAAATAAGTTTGGTAAACTGAGTGATTTCAAAATAATTAAAATAGTCTAACACTAATAAACCGACAAAAGCTACTAAAAAAGGAAGAGCAATCTTATTAATATGATTAATCAGCTGAACCAAATAACAATTTGCAAGTAGTAATAAGGTAAACGAAATTGCAAATACTGCACTGAGTAGAGATTCGTTTCCGTTGTTTATTAACTGCATGAAAACAATCGTTCCAATGATCAAGTTTGTGAAGTTGAAGAACGAAAAAGTTGTTTTAAGCAGCGCATAATTGACAATAGTTTTTTTGCGAATGTTTTGTATCAACAAGGGCTTTATTTGCGCTGTAGGCATTTTTTGAAAGAAGTAACGTATTGCCAAGTCGCCGATCCAAAAATAAATTGCGTATTTAAAAAAATTTTCAGCTGCAGGAATTGATTCATCTACTTCAAAAACTGCAAAAGACATGGCAATACAGACGAAAAAGTAACAAATTCCAAAATATACTTTCCCTACCCCCATTAAAATGGTTTGTAACAAACTGCCTGTTCTTCTAAATGACTTCCAATCTAACGAAATCAATTGTTTAACATTCATAACTTTTTTATTTAGTAAGTAAGGTTTTTATAGAAAGTGTTACACAAAAAAAGAAAAAACAAGTAAAAAACAAAACCCTTTCAGCATTTTGAACACTAAAAGGGTTATTTATTGATAGGATAACAGTTATTAAACCAATTTAATCAATTGCTTTAACCACTGCTTTTTCAGCTTCTTTCCTTGTACCATCAAAACCATCGATACCTGAAACTGTAGTATATTTTAATACGTATTTTTTACCAGGATTCAATCGATTGTAAACACTCTGACACATCAAAGTTGCTTCGTGAAAACCACATAAAATCAACTTCAATTTACCTGGATAGATATTAATATCGCCAATAGCGTAAATACCTTCAATGTTTGTTTGATAATCCAAAGCATTGTTGACTTTAATTGCATTCTTTTCAATCTCAAGTCCCCAATTAGCGATTGGCCCTAACTTTGGAGTTAATCCAAACAAAGGGATAAAGTAATCTGTTTCCACTTTTTTAGTCGAAGCTCCATTGTTCAACGACAATGTTAACGCTTCTACATGTTCTGCACCATGAATTTCGGTGACTTCAGCTGGCGTAATCAGGTTGATTTTTCCTTGTTTTTTTAATTCTTGAACTTTTTCAACCGAATCTAAAGCACCTCTAAACTCATTTCTTCTGTGTACTAAAGTTACAGATTTAGCAACATCTGTCAAAAAGATACTCCAATCCAAGGCAGAATCACCACCACCAGCAATAACAACTTTTTTGTTGCGAAACAACTCTGGATTTTTCACAAAATACTCGACTCCTTTGTCTTCATAAAAATCCAACCCTTCGATACTTGGTTTTCTTGGTTCAAAGCTTCCCAGGCCTCCAGCAATTGCAACTGCTTTAGCATGATGTTGAGTTCCTTTGTTTGTAGTAACAATAAATGTCCCGTCTTCTAATTTATCAATAGTTTCAGCAATTTCATTTAGAGTAAATCCAGGTTCAAACTGCTTTATTTGCTCCATTAAATTATCGATCAATTCAGCAGCACCCACAGATGGGTAGCCAGGAATGTCGAAAATAGGTTTTTTTGGATATAATTCTGTAAGTTGACCACCAGGTTGAGGCAGTCCGTCAATTATATGGCATTTCAATTTAAGTAATCCGGCTTCAAACACCGCAAATAACCCTGTGGGGCCTGCGCCGATAATCAATATATCTGTTTCTATCATTATTTGAAATTTTGCATAAAATTAAACATCTAAACGCTTGAAAACCCTGATAAATATCAGTCGAACTCTTTTTTATTTCCATTAAAAAAGAAGCGAATTTCATTAGATTAGTCTGAAATTCGAAGCGTCTGTTGCTGTTTTATTCTTAATTATAAATTATGCCAGACCAATATTTTCTACTGTTTCGATTTCAGGAGCGTGTTTTTTTATGGTAGTTTCAACTCCGGCTCTCAATGTCATTTGATTGACACTACACGAAGTACAAGCCCCTTCCAAACGCACTTTAACATGTTTACCCTCGTCAATAGAAATTAAGGTAATATCACCTCCGTCTGATTTCAAAAAGGGACGGATTTCTTCAAGTGCTTTCTCGACGTTTTGTCTGGTATTTTCTAAGTTCATCTTCTATAATATTAAAGTTGAATTATTTTGAGCTTTTCAACGTTGTCTTTTAATTTTTGACTGCGGAACAGCCTGCCATAGTTGTAATCTTAACAGCTTCTGTTGGTGGCAAAGAATCATTTCTTTTAACAACTTGTTCCACTGTATTACGAGCCAATTCAATAAAAGCTTCGGCTACTGGTGTGCCTTCTTGTAAAGCTGCTGGACGACCATAGTCTCCTGCTTCGCGGATACTTTGAACAATTGGAACTTCTCCCAAGAACGGAACTCCTAAGTCATCTGACAAGTTCTTTGCTCCTTCCTGTCCAAAAATATAATATTTATTCTCTGGTAATTCTTCTGGTGTAAAATAAGCCATATTTTCAACAATACCTAATACCGGAACATTGATGGAATCTGCCATAAACATTGAAACCCCTTTCCGTGCATCTGTAAGAGCAACTGCCTGAGGTGTACTTACTACCACAGCTCCTGTTATTGGTAAGGCTTGTAAGAGCGACAAATGAATATCTCCTGTTCCTGGAGGTAAATCTAATAACAAAAAGTCTAATTCTCCCCAATCTGCATCAAAAATCATTTGATTAAGAGCTTTAGAAGCCATTGGTCCGCGCCAAATAACAGCTTGATCTGGACTTGTAAAAAATCCAATTGATAGAATCTCAACTCCATAGCTTGTAATTGGTTTCATTTTTGATTTCCCATTGACTTCTACTGAAATTGGCTTTGATTTTTCTACATCAAACATAATCGGCATTGATGGCCCATAGATATCAGCATCTAAAACACCCACTTTGAAACCCATATTCGCTAATGTTACAGCAAGGTTTGCAGTAACAGTAGATTTTCCAACACCACCTTTTCCTGATGAAACTGCAATAATATTACTAATTCCTGGAATAGACTTCCCTTTAATTTCTGGCTTTTCTGGAGTTTCAACTTTTACGTTGACTTTTACTTTGGCCTTTTCATAAACTTTCTCATGAATAACCTTCATAATATCAACCTCAGCTCTCTTTTTTATATGTAACGCAGGATTATTCAAAATGATATCAACTACTACTTCGTCTCCAAAAGTCATTACATTTTGAACCACACCGCTCTCTACCATGTTTTTACCCTCACCTGCAACAGTGATTGTTTCTAAAGCTGCTAATATTTCTTTACGGTTTAATTTCATTGTTATATGCTTTTAAACTATACGTTTATATAGATTTAATTTAAATTACAAAGATAGAGAGAAATTATGATTTCTTAAAGTTAATGTATTGATAAAAACAATGGTTATACATATTTTTTATTTATTATCAATTAATATCATTTGTTGAGTGATTCAAAAATTGAATCTGTAGGGTAAGTTATCCTAATTTTTTGTTTTCTTTCACATTTAAGCCGCTAAAATTGATTACTTTTATAGAAACTAAAAATTATAAATTATGGCAAAAATCACATTTAAAGGCAATCCTATAAACACTTCAGGAAATTTACCAGAAATTGGATCGAAAGCACCTGATTTTACTTTAACGGCAGGCGATTTATCGGAAAAATCGCTGAACGATTACAAAGGAAAGAACGTTGTTCTAAATATTTTTCCAAGCGTGGATACAGGAGTATGTGCGCAATCTGTACGTACATTTAACGAAAAGGTTTCGGCAGAAAACAATACCGTTGTTTTATGTATTTCTAAAGATTTGCCTTTTGCATTGTCGCGTTTTTGCGCAGCAGAAGGTTTGAACAATGTAGAAACATTATCTGATTTTAAGAGCAATGAATTCAGCAATGCTTATGGTGTAAAAATGACCGACGGACCTTTGAACGGTTTGCTGAGCCGTGCGGTTGTTGTTATCAATCCCGAAGGAAACGTAGTGTATAACGAACAGGTTCCTGAAATTGGACAAGAGCCGGATTATAACAATGCACTCAATGCATTAAAATAAACAAAGTTTTTAATAAAAAGTAAACTCCTCCTATGTTTAACAAAGGAGGAGTTCTTCATTTATATAACTATTCAATCATGGTTCCCAAAAATGCTTCTCAAAATCTTGAACGATGTTTTCTTTAATTACAATGCCTTCGTTTTCTAACAATTGTTGCATTAAGTTTGTGCCTTGAAAATGATGTTTCCCGGTTAACATTCCTTTTCGATTTACCACGCGGTGTGCCGGAATTTCGCTGTCTGAATGAGCAGCGTTCATAGCGTAACCCACCATGCGAGCAGAACCAGGTGCGCCAATTTTTTTAGCTATCGCTCCATAGGTTGTGACTTTTCCAAAAGGGATTTGTTTGACCACTTCGTATACTTTATGGAAAAAATCGCCTTGACTCATTTTTAGGATGTAATAATTTTATAGAGGTTAAAAATCGCAACTATTCCGGTAATGCAACCAATGATTCTATTGATATTTCTGAGAATATAACTTTCTTCTGGATGTGCTTTTCGGAACATATAAATGTAAAGCATAAATGCCAGATACGTACCAACAATTACGCCAACGGTCAACAAAATATTACTGAGGTAATAAACTTCATAGAGATTGTTGTTGAGTACGGATATTGTAATAAAAACATAATAAAAAACCGGAAAAATATTGAGCACTGCTAATGTTAATCCATTTATAAACCGTTTCCGTTTTCGGGTCAATACCGCTTCGTCCTCAATCTTTTTTGGTAGTTTCACTACAAAGAAATACACGGTAAGCAACGTAAAAACCACGAGTCCTACCTCTCTTAAAACCTCCGTAATAAACACGCTTTTGTCAATGATTCTTGCAAAGAAGACCGCCAGATATGTTTGCAATGCAATGATTACAAAAGTACCCAACATAAAACTGTTGGCATTTTTAATTCCTTCCTTTTTATAAATCTTTACCACACTGGCATTGAGAATACCAGGTAATAATGTTCCGATTACCGCAGCAAATACACCCACAAAAAAAGGAAGTAAGAAACTCATTATTTCAAAGTAAATTTGATATAAGTAATTGGTTTATTTTGCTCTAAATACTGTGATTCATAAAAAGTTTGGATGGCAGTTACCACTTCCGGTGCCCCTTCGTTTCTATACACATTATGGTTAGCATACAACACCTTGTGTCCAGCTCCGTGAAGCAACCCCAATGTATAACCGTGCATAAATTCACTGTCGGTCTTAAGATTGATGATGCCTTCGGGTTTTAAAATATTTTTATATCGAGCAAGAAACTCTTCGTTGGTCAAACGATGTTTGGTTCGTTTGTATTTGATTTGTGGGTCGGGAAAAGTGATCCAGATTTCATCAACTTCCTCATTGGCAAAACAATTTTCAATCAATTCAATTTGGGTGCGTAAAAAAGCTACATTCGGCAAGTTTTCTTCAACCGCTGTTTTAGCTCCACGCCAAAATCGGGATCCTTTAATATCGATTCCCACAAAATTTTTCTCTGGAAATCTACGTGCCAATTCAACTGAATATTCCCCTTTTCCACAACCTAATTCTAAGATAATTGGATTGTTGTTTTTAAAAACCTCCTTATTCCAATTTCCTTTAAGATTAAAATTATCATTGATAACTTCCTCTCTTGTTGGCTGATACACATTTGAAAAAGTTTCGTTTTCTCTAAATCTCTTTAATTTATTTTTACTCCCCACTTTTAGATTTTTAAGCAAAAATACTATATTTTTTTATTATTCCTTCAAAACAGTCCTTTCAAAACGAGAGTTCATCCAAAACATCATAATAAAAAAACTCCGAACGTCTTTTACATTCGGAGTAATTATATAATTATAACCCGTTTAAAAATTTGTTGTCAAACTCAATGAGAATCCTGCAGATTCAGGAACATATCTACATACGCCACCCACACATATCATTCCTCCTCTTTGGCGTCCATAGTTGGCAGATAAACGCGTAGCTCCTTTCGAAAAACTTCCACCTACATTATAATAATGAATTTTATCTTCATCATAATCATTTCCGTAGTTATACAAGTCACTAACATAGAAACTAAACTTCTGATTTGGAACGTACTCTAAGGTTGCAGCCGCCCAATTATTCTTATCAGCAGTTGCCCACATATGTTGTAATTCTAGTCGCAACGAACTGATTTCTGTTAGGTTGTACAAACCTTCAAAACTAACAATATCGGCTTTCACATCTTCAAACTTTCCTTCTAAAAGAGGAGCATTGTAATATTGATTCATATACATTGCAATAATTTGAAAATCATCAGTCCATCTTTTTCTAATTTCTAATGCGATGTCTGAATAGTACTTTTTCCCAAAGCCTAGAAATTCATTTTCCACCTGGTAATTCGCATAATCATAAGTTGATTTCAATCCAGCCCAATAAGAACCATTAAGAGCAACGTGAGTTCCGAAATTACCGCCTAAAGTTGATCCTTCTTCAAAATCATAATAGATATCATACTGACCTCCTATTTCGCCTGCTTTTTGAGCTTGAAAGAAATCTAAGTGAGGTTGAGCTTGATAAACATAGATATTTTGTAAAGAAAAATCGTACTGTTTTGTTAGTGCGGGCACATAATTTATAACTCCATTATTGTAGATATTCCCTAATAAATCTCTTTCAGAATAAAACGACATGTTCTCCATGCGTCGTAAATTGACGCTTGTTCCTAGATTACCTTGATTATATCCTAAATTTACTAAGACAGCATTTCCTGGAGCAAAAACACCGTATTGATAGGTTTCGTTTTCGACTATAATATCTTTCTGTTTATGAATGTATTCTGCTCCAAAATTGAAACCACCTAAACCAAAGTTAACCCTTCCAGATATTGCACTGGTTAACTGGTTTACACCTTCATAAAATGTTTCGCGCTCACTATCTAATCTACCTACATAACTTGCACCTAATCTAAGTTCAGTTGATTCAAAATTCAAGACATCAGCAAGGTTGAATTCAAAATTTGATCCCATTATATAATTATCTGAAAGATCAAATCCCATTCCTAAACGTTGCTTTCCGGCCAAAGCAGTTAAATCGAGATTATCTGTAAGGCGTAACTTGGCATTTATTCCTAATAAGGCGTTATTTATGCCTAAAGCACGATCTTCCCATGAACGCAAGATTAAACCGCTACCAAATTGTTCATAAAAATGACCTAGTGTTATATTAATCCCTTTATCAAAATCATTATAACGTGCGTATATTGTTCCAATATTGACATCTTTTAACTCAGGGTTGAAATTCATGATTCCTTTAGGATAGTAAGACTCTAACTGCGTTCCAAACTGCCATTTGTCTTTAAAGTAATCAATTTTGATATAAGTATTGGATCTTAAACGATTTTCGGCTTCAACTTCATCAATTTTAATTTTATCATCATCTAGATAATATTGATTGTTAGATTCAATTCCAACTCTAACCTGTGCATAAAAGAAAGAGGTTGTGAATAATGAAGACAAAAGAAGTATTTTTTTCATCAACTTATTTATTTACAATCTTATTTAATTCTTCTTCTATTTTCGTTTCAATTCCAGGAGTATAATTAGAATGCACAAACATTACTTTACCTTTAAACAAAATTAAGGTATAAGGAACATTCGCTACGTTTAGAATTCTCTTTAATTCGTGATTTGTATCCAACAGGATTTTGTACTGCCAACCTTTTGATTTGATCATAGGTCTCACCCGGCTTAGTGTTTTAGAATCGTCAACAGAAACCGCCACAAGTTCTACACCGTAATTTTTCTGCCAATCGGCATATTTAGTATTAATAGCTTCTAATTCTTTTATGCATGGACCACACCAAGTAGCCCAAAAACTTAAAATAACTGGTTTTTCAGAATTATTATATTGAGCAATGTTAACTGTTTTACCATCTAGGCCCTTTAGGGCTACATTTGGAAGTCTGTTCTGACTGTAAGAAAATGAAATAAACAACAAACACATTGTTATTAAAGACACTTGTAGTTTCATGATTTTTTATTAAATTATCTAAATACAGTTCAAATTTAAAAATAAAAAGCTTATTAAAAATTTTTTTAATTAGTTTATTTTATTTTATTTTACATTTAAATAACCTAACTATAATAATCACGTATTATGTTTACAAAAAAATTACTCCCTATTTTGATGTTTAGTATTGCATCATTAGGTATTATCGGATGTAGTTCTGATGATTCAGCCGACGATGTCCCAGAAGTTTATACAGGACAATTTAAACAGAAAGTATTAGTAGAGGATATAACCTCGGCCAGCTGCGTATGGTGCCCTTTGGCTACTTTTGCAATTGAAGAATTAGAGGCATCAGAATTCAAAGACAAAATTGTAGCCGTTGCAGTACATGGTGATTTTGATGTTCGCATTGTTAAAGATCCATTTGTTTTACCTGGTATGACCGATCTTATGAGAGCAGTTAACTTGACAGGATGGCCACACATAAGTTGGAACAGAAACTCTGCTATTAAAGGTACTGATTTTCAATCTTTCATTCCTAAAAGAAATAACGGATCAGGAGCTCAATACACTTTTGATACCAATTTTTTTACAAATTTCTACACCAAAAACAATCTTTTTGCTGAAGGATCACCTATTGGGATTAAAATAGAATCGAATCTAGACACTACTGAAGGAAATGTTAACGTTAGCTTGACATTTGGTGAGGATCTAAATCAAGATTTGAAATACGTTATCTATGTTGTAGAAGACGGATTAGTTTTCCGCCAAGCAAATGCCTCTACCTTGTATGGCAATACTTCTGGATCTGCAAGATGGGAAGTTGAGTTTGTTCATGACCACGTTGTTCGTGCAACAAATAATTTCTTAGGAGAGCCTATCGAAGCGGGAGAAACAGTTGTTGGAAACGAATTTAAAGTATCGTCTGAATTAACTTATACAATTGAAAACATTGAAAACGTTAGTGTAGTAGTTGCAATCTTAGACAAGAGTGGAAATGTATTAAATACACAAAAAGCAAAAGCTAACACCACACAAGACTACGAAAAAATTTAATTTATCAAAAACTTGTATTAAAAAAAGCTGTCTAAAAAGACAGCTTTTTTTAATACCTTTAAATTTTATTTATGTTTCAAGCGCTTCTTGCTCTGTGGCTCTTTCAATAGAAAAAGAAAACTCTGATCCTTTACCAACTTCACTTCTTACATAAATGTGTTCGTTATGCGCTTCGATAATGTGTTTCACGATTGAGAGTCCCAAACCAGAACCTCCAACTTCGCGCGAACGACTAGTATCTGTTCTATAAAAACGTTCGAACAATCTTGGAATATGTTTGCTTTCAATGCCATAACCATTATCGGTGATTCGAACTAAATATTTTGTTCTGGTCAACTTTTCTATACCTACCTCTGTAGTACCATTTTCTCGACCATATTTAATAGAGTTATCGACTAAGTTCAAAATTACTTGGTTGATTTTCTCCCTATCTCCATTCACATAAATAGAACGGTAGTGATCTTTATCGAACATCAATACAATGTCTTTACTTTCAGCTTTCATTTCCAATAAATCAAAAACGCCCTGCACCAACTCTACAATATCGAATGCTTGTTTATTTATTTTCAACTCATTACTTTCCAGCTTAGTAATCATATCTAAATCAACAACTATATCAATGAGTCGTTCAATCCCTTTATCTGCACGTTCTAAGTATTTTTTGCGAATTGCTTTATCATCCACTCCATCTAAAAGCGTTGAAACATATCCTTGAACAGTAAACAAAGGCGTTTTTAGTTCATGAGCTACATTTCCAATGAATTCTCGGCGGTATTCTTCCTGAACTTTAAGTGATTCAATTTCAACTTTTTTATCGGTTGCAAACTTATTAACCTCTTTCATTAATGTTTGCATATCGGTAGTTATGGGCTGATTTCTCAAATCCGACTCTTCAAGAATAGTCACTTGTTTATATATTTTTTGAATGCGGCGGTAAATAAAACGCTCTACTCTATATTGCAAAACAAAAAAGCTGAAGAGAAAGAAGACAAAGCCAAATAAAATCAAAGACAACAAGTGTATTTCAAAGAAGATACATTGCAAGCCAGTTAATAGAAGTAAGCCAAAAACTGTGATAAATAACGAAGATTTTATGGCAAACTTGTATGATTTTTTATACTTAACACCCATTAAGCTTCTAATTTGTAGCCAACACCTTTTATTGTTTTAAACCAATCATCTCCGATTTTTTCACGTAGTTTTCGAATGTGTACATCGATGGTTCTTCCTCCAACAATCACTTCATTCCCCCACACTTTATCAAGGATTTCTTCTCGTTTAAATACTTTTCCAGGCTTTGAGGCCAACAAATAAAACAGCTCAAACTCTTTTCTTGGTAAAATAATTTCTTCGCCGTCTTTTACAATTTTATACTCTTCTCTGTTGATTTCAATTTCTCCTACACGAAGTATATCTTCCGTTTCTATATCATCTTTTATTCGACGCAACAATGCTTTAACTTTACTAACCAACAATTTAGGCTTGATAGGCTTTGTTATATAATCGTCTGCACCGACATCAAAACCAGCCACTTGCGAGTAATCTTCGCCACGAGCTGTTAAAAATGTGATGACTGTTTTTTCCATTTCAGGCATTTTTCTCAAGTTCTCACAAGTTTCAATCCCGTCCATTTCAGGCATCATCACGTCCAAAATAATCAAATTAGGCAATTCCTTCTTAGCGACTTTCAAGGCTTCTTTCCCATTGTGTGCTTTTAGAATACGGTAACCTTCTGCTTCTAAATTAAACCCTACAATTTCTAAGATATCGGCATCGTCGTCAACTAACAATATCTTTATATCCTTTTTCTTCATAATTTGCTGTTATTTTTCAACTGTAAAATTAAGCATAATAATAAAACAAACAACTAGTTAATGATTATTTAATGTGATAACATTTTGTTTACATCAACTCAACTTTTTGTTAATTTTCAACTAACAACCTCGTAACAAACATTCTCTTACTTTGCACTGAAAATTGAACACACATTATGAAATTAAATTTTTTAGCCGCGTCTCTTTTATTTGGATACGCAGCATTCGCCCAGGAACCAGCAACTATTAAAGGTTATGTTTATGATGCCGAAAGTAATTTACCGCTGAGCTATGCAACTGTATTACTTCAAGATACAGAAATAGGTGCAGAAACAGACGATAATGGTTACTTTGAAATAGAATGCACTAGTGGATCGTACACTCTTGAAGCCGCATATTTCGGTTATCAGACTTTCACCATGCCTTATGAAACGGCACAACCTCAAGAAATCAACATTAAATTGACAGCAGAGCAATTAAATTTGGATGAAATCGTTATCAACATCGATAACAGAAAATCTTCCGAATCGGCTTTATTGGCAGAACAAAGAACCTCTTTAGAAATCAGACAGCAAATCGGTGCGCAAGAATTATCTAGAAAAGGTGTAGGTGATGTAGCTGCGGCTGTTGCCAAAACTTCGGGAATCTCAAAACAAGAAGGCAGCAACAATGTCTATGTAAGAGGTTTGGGAGATCGCTACAATTCAACATCATTAAACGGCCTACCAGTTCCATCGAACGATCCTGAAAAGAAAAACATTAATTTAGAACTTTTCTCAACTGATATTGTGGAATATATCTCGATTGACAAAACATTTAGTTCAAAAAACACAGGAGACTTTGGAGGTGGTAACGTTGATATTCAGTCTAAAAACTTCAACGACGACAGTTTGTTTGAAGTTAGCATTGGAGCTAAAATCAACAATAACGCTACAAGCAAAGGAAGTGACTTTGTTTTACCACAAGGCCCAAATGCTTTAGGATACGCTTCTTACGGTGTTCCAAACAATGCCTTGACAGGTTTTAACTTTCAAAATAGCTTAACTCCGAAAAAAGCAGGACCTATTGGAGGTTCAGTTGGACTAAAAGCAGGTAAATCATTCACAGTAGGATCAGAAGGAAAATTAAACCTTTTTGCTTCTGCAAATTTTGATAACAGCTTTCAATTCAGAGAAGGTCTAAATCAGAGTATGAATGCACAAGGCGCAACTTTAAAATCTTTTCATCAAGAAAAATCTAGCCAAACCACAAATACCTCTGGTATGTTTAACGCTAATTACCAAATTAACGATCGACATAACTTGGCTTATAACTTACTATACGTAAATTCATCAGATTTATCTAGAGATGTTTACACAGGTAAAGACCGTGATTTTGAAGGTACACACGATACACATATAGTGCAAAGAGGAACTTTTATCCAAAACAAAGTTTTAATCAACCAACTTTTGGGTAAACATGAACTAAACGAGCAATTAGATTTTGATTGGGGCGTTTCTTTCAACATTATTAAAAGTGACATGCCAGACAGAACACAAAATAAATTATTCTACTGGGAAGACACAGACACTTATAGTTTAGCTCAAAGAACAATTACTGACAACCATCGTTATTTCCAAAAACTATCTGAAAACGAAACTGCTATCAATTTAGCTTTGAATTATAAATTTGGTGCAGAAGAACAAGGAAAATTATCTGTTGGATATAATGGACGAATCAAAAAGAGAGATTTTGAAGCCATTCAATTCAACTTTAGAATTTCTGGTGATGGTCAAATGCGTACTCCAGTAACTCCAAATAATTTAGATGCTTTTTTCAATCAAGAAAATTTTGACAACAATTTGTTCCGTATCGAATCGTTTGCAGGTATGACTCCACAAACTTACACTGGAGAACAAAACATTCACTCAGGATTTGCTAACTTAGAATACCGCTTGTCTGATAAACTAAGTTCAGTTGTAGGTCTACGTTTAGAGAAAATTGAACAAACAGTTGATTGGCGTACACAAATGGATGCGTCGGGTGGCTCGAACACTTTTGATAGAAACGAATTTTTACCAAGTTTATCTTTGAAATACGAATTGAACGGCTTACAAAACTTGAGATTAGCTGCAAGTAAAACTTACACTCTACCTCAATTTAAAGAAAGAGCACGTTTTATTTATGAAGATGTAACAGAAATTAAAGTGGGTAACCCTTATTTATATCCTTCGCAAAACTACAACTTGGATTTGAAATGGGAAATGTTCCCAATGAGAGACGAAGTAATTTCATTCACAGCATTTGGTAAATATATTCAAGATCCAATCAACGAAATTACCATGGCCTCTTCAACCAACGATATTACTTGGGTGAACATTGGAGACAAAGGATATGTATACGGTGCAGAATTTGAAATCAAAAAACAAATTTATGATTTTGGAGGAAGCAACACGAACAAATTAACTGCCGGATTAAATATTTCGTATATGAAAACCGATCAGGAAATCGACAGTGAAAAAATCAAGAGAGAAACCAACAACTTGATCACGACAAACCTTACCGACGATCGTTCATCGTTTACAGGAGCTTCAGATTTATTGCTAAATGCTGACATTTCTTACATCAAAGATTGGGACAACGACAAAAACCTAATGGCAACTTTGGCATATGCACATTACTCTGATCGCTTGTACGCTTTAGGAGTAGAAAACAAAGGAAATCTAGTTGACAAAGGTATGGGAACTTTAGATTTAATTTTAAAATCTAAGTTGAACAAAAATATTGGAGTTGACTTCTCTGCGAGAAACATTCTTAATCCAGAATTTAGACGCGTACAAGAGAATGCTTCTGGAGACATTGATGCAATCAATTACAAACGAGGAGTATACCTAAGCTTAGGCGCAACATATACTTTTTAAGTTAACATTAATTCGTAGTAATTAAACAACAGATAAAAATTAGTTCACGCTTAGTTAACACACATTAAACCATTTATAATCAAATTTGTACCAACAATTAAATCAATTAAAAAAATGAAAAAGCCTATTTTAAAATTTTTCAGTCTGGCATTATTATCATTAACATTCGCTACTTTCACAGCATGTGACAGCGATGACAACACCACTGATCAAGATCAAACAGACGGTTCGTTTGTATTAGACCGTAACAACCTAACAGGTGAAATAAAAAGTGGAGAACACATCACATTAACAGACGGAACTTACAAATTAACAGGAAAGTTAATCGTAGGAGACGGAGCTAAATTAACAATCAAAGCTGGAGTAAAAGTTGAAGCAACTGCTTTAGGAGCAAATCAATACGACGCTGTTCGTTATATTGCAGTAGCACAAGGAGGACAAATCTTCGTAGAAGGAACATCTTCAAACCCAGTTATTATGACAGCAGAGCAACACACACCAGGAGCTTGGGGTGGATTGGTTATCTGTGGTAAAGCTCCAATTAATAAAGGAGAAACCGCAACAGCAGAAGTATCCGAACTTACTTATGGCGGGAGTGCTGTAAATGACAATTCAGGTTCTATCAAGTATTTGAGAATAGAGTACTCTGGATATTCATACAACGCAGACAAAGAGTTCAACGGACTTTCTATGTTTGGTGTAGGAAAAGGAACTACTATTGAATACGTACAGATTCATGAAGGTTCAGACGACGGTTTTGAATGGTTTGGCGGAACAGTAGATTCCCGATACTTAATAGTAACAAACTATGCTAACGAAGTAGGAGACGATTTGTTTGACTGGACAGAAGGATGGAACGGAACTGGTGAAAACTGGTTTGGTATCAGAACTAACGACGGTAACAGAGGAATTGAAGCCGACAACAACTCAAATAACCACATGGCTTCGCCGATTTCCAATCCAACAATCAACAACTTAACATTGATTGGTAATGGTGCTGGAGGCGAAAACCAAGCAATCAAACTAAGAGTTGGGACAAAAGCCAAGTTTAATAACGTTGTTTTGAGCAATTGGGGAACTGGTTTTGACATACAACATGACGAAGGCGTAGGCTACGTTTCCAATGGAGAGCTGAAAGCAACACGAGTACGCTTTGACAATATTGACAAAAAATCAACGGGCAAAATGACCGATGACAGTACTGCTGACGTAAGTGGAGTATACACAGAAGATCCTACAGCAACAGGTGCAGGAAACGGAATAAATAAACCGTCATGGGCTGCTGGCTGGACAGTTGGACTCTAACCAATTCATAAACTTTTCATAAATAACCTCTTTTTTTAAAAGAGGTTGTTTTTTTGGTATTGTTTTTGAAATATAATTTATATATTTACATTTCAAAAAATATTGTATATGAAAGAAAAATATCTATATATCTTTTTATTGTTTGTGATTACGGGCTTTTCAGTGCAAGCTCAGAGTACCAAAAATAGCCAAAATAACACAGAAACAGTAAAAACAGAAAACACCTTAGAAACAATTCAGATTTATCCGAATCCAGTGGTTGGTGGAAAAATTTACTTGACAAGTGAGCATAATAATTCAACAAAAAAAATTGAGTTATACGATATGTTAGGTAAAAAAATTATGGAAACCGAAATGAACAGCTATCAAAAAGAGCTGAGCGTAAGCAACCTAAAGGCTGGGGTTTATATCCTTAAAATTAATGATAAAACTAACAGCATCACTCGAAAGATCATTATTAAATAATGAATAATCGTGGAGAAAAACTACGGTTTGTATAAATAAAAAATAAAAGTCGGATTTTTTCCGACTTTTATTTTTTTACGATGTTCATGTTTGAAAATTACCTACTACAACATCTCCTCTTTTCCTAAACGCAATTTACAACAGGAACAACCTTGTTGTCTAACCTTAAGACATTGTTCGATTCGCATCCAACATTAATAAGCTAAAAAAAAATTAGAATTGAACAGCAATTACGTTAAAATAAATCAACAAATATTAAGACTAAACACAAAAATCTATTGTTAATACAAATATTTTTACTATGTTTGTTTCAACACCAAAATAAAACTTAGTTTTTTTGTTGTTTATTAGTTTAGAAACTAAGCACATTAGTTTCAATTTCACCTTCAGGGCAGAAGGTTTTAAAATATAGAAAAACAATTATTTAGAAAAGATATGGAAAAAATTTACACACTAATTGCATTTTCTGTTGCAACACTTGCAACGTATGCGCAGACAAACCTCCCTGTTTACGAGCCTTTTGATTATACAGCAGGCGAATATTTACATCAACAACAGGGATACACTAGCTTTAATACTGGAGACAGTATCGCGATTGTCGCCGGAAATTTACATTATGCCGACCTTCCAAATTCTATTGGCAATAAAATAAACTTTGCAGGTGCTGGCATGGAAACGCGATTCGATATTGAGACGATCAATACAGACACGCTTTATTATTCCTTTTTAATGAACATCAAAGATGTAACCGTAGCTACAGATGCAAATGGAGGCTATTTTGCAGGATTTGGAGCAAGCAACACATTGTTAGGAAATTCTCTTTGGATTAAAAAAGTCAATGATACGCTTTTTAACTTAGGCGCAGAAGTTAGGACCACAGCTACAGGTGTCACATGGTCGAATGATGACTACAATGTCGGAGAAACCTATTTTATAGTCGGCGCGTATACTTTTGTAGATGGATCTCAAAACGATATCGCTCAACTATGGGTCAATCCAGAATTAGGATTGCCAACACCACCGCAAGCAACAATCACCGATCAATGGTCTTCTAGCAACGATCTGAGCTCTATTGTACATTTCTTTCTAAGAAGAGACAACGCTAGTAAAACACCAGAAATTGAAATAGATGAATTAAGAATCGGAACTTCTTGGACAGACGTTACTCCTACAGTTTCAGCATCCTTGAAAAAAAATGAAATAGATGGGCTACTGTTGTATCCAAATCCTGTCGAAGATATATTAAACATCGATTCAGCAACTGGCTTGGAAAAACAAGTACAAATCTTTGATATGACTGGAAAAAGAGTGTTTAACTCGAGTACTTTTGCACAGATAAACGTTTCAAACTTAAAGAAAGGTATTTACGTAATAAAGATTACAGAAAACAACAAAGTTGCAACTCGCAAATTAATTATTAAATAAAATACCTATTTAAAAGTTATCAAAAAGACTGCCCGATAAGGGCAGTTTTTTCTTCAAATTGTTTTCAAAAAAAACTCTAAAACTCAATTTCAAATAGTTTCTTAGTATCTTTGCATCTTAAACAGGCAATAAAGTGTTTACAGCAGAAGATATTATTTCGATACAAACCACCAAGGAATTTCACAAAATGGCGATGAAAATTTTTCGACACCAGTTTGAACATAATGAAGTGTATCAAAAATACTGTTCTTTGGTTCACCGCACACCTTATAACGTTAAACACCTGAGCGAAATTCCTTTTATTCCTATAGATTTTTTCAAAACTAAAGATATTCTCACTTCACAAGAACCAATAGTTGCAACATTTACTAGCAGTGGAACCACTGGTCAAGTGACAAGCAAACATCATGTGACCGATTTGTCTTTTTACGAATGGAGCTTTCGAAATGCTTTTTCAAGATTTTACGGTTCAATAGAAAACTATGTCGTTTTGGCATTGCTCCCCTCCTATCTTGAACGAGAAGGATCTTCTTTAATCTATATGGTTCAAGATTTTATCGATAGTAGTCAACACCCTGATTCTGGTTTTTATCTGAACGATTATGAACAATTAGTTCAAAAAATCAACCACTTAGAAGCAGAAGGACAAAATATTTTATTGATCGGTGTAAGTTATGCTTTACTTGATTTGGTAGAGCGGTTTGATTTTGATTTAAAAAACACCATTATCATGGAGACCGGTGGAATGAAAGGCCGCAGAAAAGAAATGATTAGAGAAGAATTACATCATATACTTGCCCAAGGGTTTGGCGTCTCTGAGATTCACTCAGAATATGGCATGACGGAATTGCTGTCGCAAGCCTATTCTCTAGGAAACGGTATTTTCGAATGCCCGCCGTGGATGGATATTTATATACGAGATACAGAAGATCCTTTTTCTTTAGTTGATTTTGGGAAAACAGGTGGTATTAATGTAGTTGATTTAGCAAACTACAATTCTTGCTCCTTTATAGCGACACAAGATCTGGGCAGAAAATATGAAAATTTCACATTTGAAGTTTTAGGTAGGTTTGACCATTCAGACATCAGAGGCTGTAATTTAATGGTGGTATAAGTTAAAACCAGTTTTATATCTTAAACTATTTTCAATTTACATTAACTAATACAAATTGTAAGTTTTCAAATCAATAAAAACAATAAACTCCATTCAAATGAATGGAGTTTATTGTTTTTTAATAGAGCAGTACTGTCACTTCTTTTCTATTCAGAAAGAAAATCTAGACAGCAGATCTACATTAAAAGCGCCAGCTTAATAATAATTCACTTTACTTAATTCTTTCTCATCTGCGGGTACTTCTTCCAAGTAGCGCTCCAAACTATCATTCATTTCCTTCATCCAAGGCGTGTGATGGGTGCTTGCCTGAGTATTATCAACCACTGATGTATAAACCTGGTCGCGGTAATTCAGAATATTTTCTTCCTTATCTTTCAACCAACTTTTAAACATTGCAGCAACTTTATCTAAATTAAAAGGAGGATAATCAGTAAATGAAATCAAATCCTTAATATAATCCGTCTGAAAATCTACATGATCGTAACCAGTTTCTGTTTTCGCTTCATAGTCCATCCATTTTTTAATATCTTCATTACGCTCTTCTTTCGATGGTAATTGAATCCTACCCAACATATAATCTCTAGCAAACCAAGCTTGGGTATCAAACATATTAAAAGTATAATATTGGTCTTGCATACCTAAGAAAATCAAACGTTCGTTATGATTGAAAACCACCCCTTTGTACAGATTGTCTGGATATAGACAGTTTTTAGTTTTTAAACGTAAATTGTCTGGTAAAAAAGGAAATTTATGTTGATATCCTGTACACAAAACAACCGCATCGAACTCTTCAGAAGTTCCATCTTTAAAAAATGCCTTGTTGTCTTCGAAATGAGTAACCAATGGTTTTTCTTTAATCCCTTCTGGCCATTTTGAACCAATTGGACTACTTCGATAAGTGATTGTAATCGACGCAGAACCATGTTTATAACACTGAACACCAATATCTTCAGCAGAATAACTACTACCGATCAGCAAAAGTTTCTTGTTAATAAACTGATCTGCTCCACGGAAATCATGAGCGTGCATAACCGCACCTGGAAAATTTTCTATTCCTTTAAAATAAGGCATATTTGGTGTAGAGAAATGTCCAGTACCAACTACTAAATAATCAAAAATCTCTTCAAAAGTTTCATTTTTCACTAAGTCATCAAAAATCACTCGGAATTGTTTTTTGTCTTCCATATAATCAACCCAACGTGCAACGGTGTTGAATTTAATATACTCACGTGCATTACTTTTTTTGATGCGTCCTTGGATATAATCAAACAAAACTTCACGTGGAGGATAGGATGAAATTGGTTGTCCAAAATGTTCGGTAAAACTATAGTCAGAAAACTCTAAACATTCCTTTGGACCGTTTGACCACAAGTATTTATACATACTTCCGTGAATTGGCTCACCGTATTTTCCAACACCTGTTCGCCAAGTATAATTCCACATTCCGCCCCAATTATCTTGTTTTTCGTAACATTTGATTTCTGGAATTGGATTTCCTTTTCGTTGTTCTGATTCAAAAGCTCTTAGCATAGCCAATCCACTGGGTCCAGCCCCAATAACTCCAATTTTAAAATTTGTCATAATAACATATAATATTTATCCTCTTCCAATATTGAATATTGAAAAAAGAAATTAAACTTCAGTGGTTTAAAAAGAATCGAAATTGATTCAAAACAGCATTTATCCAAAAATGCTAATGTGCAGTAAAAACGATGAAATCGAAATTCCATCAAAAAAGGTTTTAAAAACCGTAAGTCACACAAATGTTATGCGAAGATACAAAAATTTAAGTAGACTGGCAAATGAGAACACAATCAGCTAATAATAAGACAAATAGGTTTAATAATTTAAAACTAAATTGAGATTTAATTAAAAGCATCAAAAAAAGAAAGGATGATTTATGTTCTAGTTTATTTTTAGAAGATGATTTAATAATACTTTGGTACAAAATAAGAATACAACAAGGCAATCGCTACTAATAGAATAACTAATCCGAAATAATAATATTTATGGATTTTAAATCTGTTCCACATTGCAAGAAGCAAAAGAAAAGCAGGTAAAAGATACATTACAGCCAATGCGGGCAACCATAAGATTTCAAAAATCGCTCCAAGAAGCGCCCAGCGATATATCTCCGATTAGATAAGCTCCAATCCAATAAGTGAAACAAAAAAAGCTAATAATTAAGAAAACTTTAGCGACCGCTTTGTTGTATGCTAGACTTTTCACTTACTTTTTATGTAATTCTAATTTCTCAGCAAAATAAGCACAAAAATCACGCATCGTATCGCTCATTTTCTGATCGTCGGTTGCTCTTTCAAATGTATCTGCCATCGCAACCAAAGTTTGGTGGAAAAACACTTTCATTTCATCAACAGGCATTTCTTTAGTCCACAAATCGATTCGAAGTGTTTCTTGTACTTTACTGTCCCAAACCGAAAGCAGCATAGCTTTAGATTGCTGATCTTCAACACCTCCGTCTTTTGCAGTCCAACGGATATCTTCTGGCACCTTATTCTCGTCTAATTCAATCTGAATTAAAATTTCTGATTTATGATTCTTTGTCATTATTTTTTTGGTTTATATTTTGATTGTTCAAAAATAGTACTGTCATCTTGCAGTAGCATTTCTTGCAAAGTTACGCTATTATTTTCCATATACGAACGAACAATTTGCCAACCTACAAATACCCCTACACTACCAGGAGATTCTTGATCTAATTCCAAGTAGAATTTAGAAAAAGGAGCACGTTGAATAAATCGAGCTACTAATTTCACGTCATTATCGAACAAATATTTACCTTCAACAAAATACTTCCAAACCTGAGCTTCATTAGCTTTCACCCAATCCAACTGTTCCTGAGTGTATCCCATCAACAAGTTTTCAGAAGCTTTTGGCAACAACAACTCTTTGGCATACATAATTTTTCCCCAATAGACCATTTGAGACACAAAAGAGCGGTCTTGAGGTGTAATGGTTCTTTGTGCCGCAAAATGTTCAGCCAGATCGACTACTATCCGTTCTTTTTCGAAATCAGTTAGCAAATAGGCGTCGAAGTCAGTATAGAATTTGTGATCTTTACCTAAGTAAGTATCTAAGGAAATCAATGCCAAGGTATCAGCATAAATAGCGCGATTCATTACATCAACTTCAGAAATTAAAGTAACAACTCTTCCTGGATTTTCATTCGGAAAATAATACTTGATATGTTGAAATAACAACTTCAGTTCTTTTTCTAGTTCGGTTAAATCTGAAAACTGTTTTTGTGTTTCCGCATAAATTTCCTGGAAAAGCGTATCGTTTCTTTTTTGAAACCATACCGAATCAGTTGCTCCTGTATTCAATAAAAATGGGTACTTTTGTCTCAGTACTTGAAAGTTTTGTGGAGCGGTTTCTACAAACTCTTGATCAAAACGTTGAAGATTAACTTCCATAGGGATATTTATAACATCGCTGTTCACAGAACTTTTTTTAGCACATGAAGTCAAAATCAAAAAAGAAACCAATAAAAAAAACTTATTTTTCATCATTAAAACTGTAGATTTTTTTACTTTTAAAACACAAATATAACGAATCAAAGATTGCTATGGAACATAAAAAATTAAATTCTGAGAAAATCGTCCAACACATCGTGAATTGGTTGGAAAACTACACTAAAACAGCTCACGTAAAAGGCTTTGTACTTGGTATATCTGGAGGTATTGACTCTGCCTTAGTTTCTACTTTATGTGCCAAAACGGGCTTGCCGACTTTATGTGTAGAAATGCCGATTCATCAAGCAGAAAGTCAGATTTCTAGAGCAAAAGAACACATTGCTTTTTTAAAAGAAAACTTCTCGAATGTAAGTAGTGTTACTGCAGATTTAACCACAACCTTTGATTTGTTGAGTAAAGAATTACCGACAACAGACAACGAGGTTTTAATGAATTTAACCTTGGCCAATACTCGAGCACGTTTAAGAATGACTACACTTTATTATTTTGCTGGCATTCATGGTTTTTTGGTTGCAGGCACAGGAAATAAGGTAGAGGATTTTGGTGTTGGTTTTTTCACAAAATACGGTGATGGCGGTGTTGATATAAGTCCAATTGCAGATTTAATGAAGTCAGAAGTTCGAACTTTAGCATCTTATTTGGGAATTACACAAAATATTATTCAGGCAAAACCAACTGATGGTTTGTTTGGTGATGATCGTTCAGACGAAGATCAATTAGGCGCAAACTATGATGAGTTAGAAGCAGCGATGATTGCAGATGATGAAGGTAAAACTGAAGCTGATTTTACTGGAAGAGCTTTAGAAGTTTTTAAAATTTACAAACGTTTAAACACGATCAATCAACATAAAATGGTTCCAATTCCAGTTTGTGAAATTCCTGATGAAGTTCGTTTTTAAATTAAAGCCATCAAAAAACACCCAAAATAATTTTCACAACGTTATTGTTTATTGAGGTAATTCGGCCATTAGTCTTTTATCTGAGTATTTTTTGGGTGGAAACCGTAATGTAGTTTTAATTAAAGCGCGGCAATACTCTTCCCAATTGGGCAGAAAGCGTATGTTTTAATTTATTATATTCTACTATCTCGTACAACAAATCTCTGGAGTTCTCAGGATTGTCATGCAAATCTTTTTTATAATTTTCGATTAACTCAAAAATCAAATAGGATCTTAAAGTCAAAATTGTTTCACTTACATACTGACCCACTGTCGCCTCTTTTCCTTTAACAAGAATGTTTTGTTTTTCCCAATTATGTAATTCATAACGCTCATCTTCCATGATGATTGAGGTGATTTCGTCTGCCAATTCTGGCTTTACTTGTTTAAGATATTCTTCTAAACTCCAAAATTCATTCTGGTGATAAAACGAAAGGATGTCTTTAAAAATCGCCTGAAAGGTTTCATTACTCATCACGACTTCATCGTCTTGCAAACTTAAAAACACCTGATCAAAAACTTTGCGTTTCACTCGTTTCTTTTCTGTAATAACTTTTTCTTCTTCAACTTTAAGTTCAAAGTCGTCAAACGGCTCTTCGTAATTACCATAAATCAAAAGCTGTTCAATAATTTTCCGCTCCAAATGATAAAGTACATCTACTTTCTTTGTTTGTTCTGTAGGTTTTACAACTTCCATTTTGCGTTCCTGCATGAACTTTTTGTTAGCCTCTTGCAATTCTTTTTTTCCAATCTGAGCTAAAGTACTAAATAAAACTTCTTCAGATATTCCCATAATCACAGCACATTCTTGCACGTAAACCTCACGTTGAATCGGATGTGGCACTTTAGAAATAGACTGTACAATATTTCGAATTACTTCCGCTCTTTTAATCGGATCGTTTTCAGCTTCTTTCATCAAAAGATTAGCTTTAAATCGAATAAAATCGGTAGCATTTTCTTTTAAATACGCAAGTAATTCATCGATAGGCGTTTTTCGAGCAAAACTATCTGGATCTTCTCCATTTGGAAAAGTACAAACACGTACATTCATTCCGGCTTCCAAAATCAGATCAATGCCTCGCAAAGAAGCTCTCATTCCGGCTTCATCACCGTCGAATAAAACAGTGATATTTTGAGTCAATCGGTTAATCAGTCGAATTTGATCGGGTGTTAAAGCAGTTCCAGACGAAGCTACCACGTTTTTTACACCAGCTTGATACATCTGAATTACGTCGGTATATCCTTCCACTAGAAAACAATTATCTTTGGAAGCGATTTCTTGTTTCGCATGATAGATTCCGTATAAAACTTTACTCTTGTGGTAAATATCACTTTCTGGAGAATTGAGGTATTTTGCTGCTTTTTTATCATTGGTTAAAATTCGGCCTCCAAAGCCCAAAACACGCCCCGACATACTTTGAATAGGAAACATCACACGCCCTTTAAAGCGGTCGAAAGTTTTATCTTCTTTAACAATGGTTAATCCGGTTTTCTCTAAAAATTCCAATTGATATCCTTTTGCTAGCGCTTCTGTAGTAAAAGCATTCCATTGATCTGGAGAATAGCCCAACTGAAATGTTTTGATAGTTTCTTCTGTGAAACCTCTTTCTTTGAAGTAAGAATGCCCAATGGCCAAGCCTTCATCGGTTTTCAACAAGGTATCGTGAAAGTATTTTTTAGCGAATTCAGACACTACAAACAAACTTTCGCGATCTTTCATTGCATTTTTTTCCTCGTCGGATTGTTCGGTTTCTTCAATTTCTATCTGGTATTTGTTGGCGAGATACCGCAGCGCTTCTGGATACGTAAAATGTTCGTGCTCCATTAAAAAACTAACCGCATTTCCACCTTTTCCAGACGAGAAATCTTTCCATATCTGTTTAGCGGGCGACACCATAAAAGACGGCGTTTTTTCGTTTACAAACGGACTTAAACCTTTATAATTACTGCCTGCTTTTTTCAACTGCACAAAATCGCCAATGACCTCCTCTACTCGAGCAGCTTCGAAAATAGCATCTATCGTTTGCTTTGTAATCATTTTTTAAGTCAAATAATGGAAAACTCAAAGATACTTCTTATCTTCAAAAGTAAAAAGAACAATGACACATTTAGTGATAAAAAGAACTTACGATCCTATCCACTCAACAGACGGTTATCGGATTTTGGTTGACCGCATATGGCCTAGAGGTGTTTCAAAAAAAGCGGCACAGATTGATGAATGGAACAAGATAGTAGCTCCATCTACAGCATTGCGAAAATGGTTTAACCATGAGCCAGAAAAATGGCAAGAGTTCACAATTCAATATATAAATGAATTGAAAGTCAACAACACAGCTGCAATGTTTTGGGAAGCACATAAAGAAAAAGAAAAAATTACTCTTGTCTATGCTGCCAAAGACAAAGAGCATAGCCATCCGCTGATATTGATGGAGTATTTAAAAACGTTTTTAGAAAAGGAGTACAAACCGAAAAACTAAAGAAATTCTGAAGTAAGAAAAAAGCCGCAAGATTTCTTTACAAACATCTATACGGCGCTTCTCTTTTTAAATTCTAAAAAATTTTATTCAAATAAATTGAAATTATATCCCACAACTACTTTCGTGTTGCTGCGTAACTATTGGCAAATTGGTATTTTTGATTTGTCCAAAACCTCCTATTACATCAATCATGTTGTGAAAACCGCGTGCTTTTAATATCGAAGCAGCGATCATTGAGCGATAACCACCTGCACAATGTAAATAAGTGGTTTCTTTGGCTGGAAAATCATTTATGTATTCGTTGATAAAATCCAATGGTAAATTGGGAACACTTTCTATATGAGCTGAATTGAACTCTGCCGGTTTTCTTACATCGATCACAGATTTCACTCCGTTGTTCATTAAACTTTCTAATTCATCCGCTGTAATTCTTTCAATACTATCGGTTTCAAAACCCGACTCTTCCCACGAAGACATTCCACCTTTCAAATAACCCAAAGTATTATCATATCCCACACGAGCTAAACGTGTTATAGTTTCCTCTTCACGTCCTTCTGGAGTAACTAAAATAATTGGTTGGTTGATATCTGTAATCAATGCGCCAACCCAAGGAGCAAATCCTCCGTCGATACCAATAAAAATAGATCCTGGAATATGTGATTTCCCAAAACTATTGGCATCACGTACATCCAAAATCAATGCTTCACTAGCAATTTGTTTGAATTCAACAGGAGTAAATGATTTATTTTTTTCGATAACTTGCTCGACATTTTGATAACCTTCTTTGTTTAGACGCACGTTTTCCATAAAATAAGCGGGTGGTGGCAACAATCCATCAGTTAATTCTTTTACAAATTCATCTACGGTCATATCGGAACGTAAAGCATAATTCGTACGTTTCTGTTCACCCAAGGTTCCAACGGTTTCTTTACTTAAATTTTTTCCACAAGCCGAACCTGCACCGTGAGCTGGATAAACAATTACATCATCTGCTAAAGGCATGATTTTATTGCGTAAACTATGAAAAAGGGTTGTCGCTAACTCTTCTTGCGTCATATTTGTGGCTTTTTGAGCCAAATCTGGTCGGCCAACATCGCCTAAAAATAAAGTATCACCACTAAAAATAGCGTAATCTTTTCCGTTTTCATCACGCAATAAATAAGTTGTACTTTCCATGGTATGTCCAGGAGTGTGAAGCGCTACTATTGTTACATTTCCTACCTTAAACTGCTCTCCATCGACAGCAATATGAGAATCAAAAGCTGGCTGAGCCTCTGGTCCGAAAACAATCGGAGCTCCGGTTTTCTCTGAAAGAGTTAAGTGTCCACTTACAAAATCGGCATGAAAATGGGTTTCAAAAATAAATTTAATTTTCGCATTGTCTGCCGCTGCTCTATCAATATATTGTTGTACTTCTCTTATCGGATCAATAATTGCTGCCTCACCATTACTTTCAATATAGTAAGCACCTTGAGCAAGACATCCAGTATAAATTTGTTCTATTTTCATCTTTACAATAATAATTTTCAAAAATACAAAATAAAATCGATTAAAAAACTTAACCTACTTTAGTTAATAGCCAATAATCTCTTTACTAAGAATATACAAAGACATTGTTAGTATAAACCATCCAAATATTTTACGTAAATTTCCATCTATAATCCGTTTTGATAGTCTTATTCCTACAAACAGACCAAAAATAGAAATAACTGTAAAAGACAAAATCAACGCCCAATCTATTTTTTGATAGCTTAAATCTCCTAAAAACCCAGAAAGCGACTGAATCGCAACTATTGTCAATGAGGTTCCTACTGCTTTTCGCATGGGAAGGTTCGCAAAAAACAATAAAGCCGGCACAATCAAAAAACCGCCACCTGCACCGACTAAACCTGATAACATTCCTATTAAAACACCTTGAAAAATTAAAGGAACTGCTGCTGCAGTTACCGCTTCTTTTCCTACAACTTTCTGCCTAGGTTTCTTAATCATTCTTGAAGCAGCTGCAAACATAACAACTGCAAAAAGCACCATGATAAAAGTAGATTTTGGAATTGTAAAATCATTTTTTAGTACGAATGCATCTGGAAGCAACGGTACCAAAGTCGAGCGTGTAAAAAAAACTGAAATCAGAGAAGGGATACCGAAAAGTGCTACTATTTTAAAGTTGACATTTTGGTCTAGAGAATGACGAATACTTCCAACAAAAGCAGTACTTCCCACAATAAAAAGCGAATAGGCAGTAGCTGTGATAGGATTTAAACCAACCACATAAACTAAAATTGGCACGGTCAAAATCGACCCACCACTACCAATAAGACCTAACGTAACTCCTATAAAAAGCGCTAGTATAAGTCCGATAATGGTAGAAATGTCAAACATGTTAATTCAATTCGTCCTTCAAAGATACTATTTTCGTTTGTTTTTTGGGTTGGATTATAAAAAATCTTAGCTCTAATATCTTGCTGCTTAATAAACTTATCTATACATATGAAGACGTTCTCCTGTGTGTAATTTAAAAAGAGAACTTCAGCATTTTTTCTTTATTTCAAGTCATAAAGCTAGAAACGAATCGGTTATTTAATCACCTTCTATTAAGCAAAAAAACATATATCTTTATTATCTTTGATTTGAATTTAATTTTTTTTCATGACAATAAATGTAGCAGCATTGGAACAAGTACTCCATGCAAATTATTTTGGAAACGATGTGGAATTTGAGCTACAAGACGTGTCGATTGACAGTCGTTCGTTGAAAAACACCCATGGTGTCCTATTCTTTGCCATCAAAGGGAAATTTCACGATGCGCATACTTATATCCCCGAGCTGATAAAAAGAGGAGTTCGCCATTTTGTAGTACAATACGTTCCTGAAGGTATTCAAGACAAAGCTCATTTTTTTGTTGTTGAAAATGTTTTAAAAGCTTTTCAAGAATTTGCAGCTTATTATCGTACTCTTTTTAACATTCCCGTGATTGGTATTACAGGAAGTAATGGAAAAACTATTGTAAAAGAATGGCTCAATTTCTTATTGTCGGACAACTACGACATAATCAAAAGTCCAAAAAGTTATAATTCACAAGTAGGTGTCCCAATTTCTGTAATTGGTATTAATGAAAAACATAATTTGGGAATATTTGAAGCGGGCATCTCAACCCGAAACGAGATGGAAGTTTTAGGTAAAATCATCAAACCAAGTTTTGGAATTGTTACCAATATTGGTTCGGCACATGATGAAGGTTTTATTTCAAGGTCTGAAAAAACTGCTGAAAAACTATTATTATTCACATCCGCTGAAACCGTTTTAATTCCCAATGATAAAGAAATCATCAGTCAATTAAAAGATAAAAAACATCTTGTTTATGGCTTTGATCCAACTTGTGATTTTTATTTTGAAACTTCCGATAACACTACTTTTAAAGTACATTATAATCAGAAATCGTTTCTGGTAAACTATCCTTTTTCTGATAAAGCTTCTGTCAACAACATTTCGACTTGTATTGCTACCCTACTTTATTTCGAAATTGATACGGAACTCATTCAGCAAAAAATTCCTCAATTGCCTTCCATTAATATGCGTCTGCAATTAAAAAACGGAATTAACAATTGTGCTTTAATCGACGACAGCTACGCATCGGACTATCAATCTCTTAAGATAGCTTTTGATGTTTTAGAGCAACAAAAAACACATCAATTCAAAACTGTCATTTTATCAGACATTCTTCAAAGTGGCTTTGCGGATGAAGTTCTGTACGATAAAATTTCTCAATTGATTCACCAAAATGGCATTGACAAAATAATCGGTATCGGACCTACAATTTCCAAATATTTACCCAAATACCTTTCGGGTACATTCTTTGAAACAACCGACGAGTTTTTAGAACATTACAACTTAGCTTCATTTGTAGATGAATCCATCTTAATCAAAGGATCAAGGATTTTTTCTTTTGAAAGAATCGTAGAAGAGTTGGAAGAAAAAACCCACGAAACTGTTTTGGAAATCAACTTAGATCATATCACCCACAATTTCAATTTCTACCGTTCACAAATCGATGTTTCTACTAAGATGATGGTCATGTTGAAAGCTTTTGGATACGGAAATGGCTCGTACGAAATTGCAAAACAACTTCAGCATTTAAAAGTAGATTATTTAGGCGTTGCATTTGCCGACGAAGGTGTAAGACTTCGAAAATCGGGCATTCAGACACCGATTGTAGTCATGAATCCAGAAAAAAGTGCATTTAGTTCTATGGTGCATTATCGTTTGCAACCAGAGATTTTTTCATTATCTGAATTGAAAAGCTTTGCAGAATGCTTGCATCTATCTGATCTTAAAAACTATCCGATACATTTAAAACTCAACACCGGCATGAATCGATTGGGTTTTGTTGAAAAAGATTTTGATGATCTTATTGATTTTTTACATCAACACAATGAAGTCAAGGTTGCTTCTATTTTTTCACATTTAGCAACAAGTGATATGCCCGAAATGAAAGAATTTACAGAAAAGCAACTCCTTCAATTCGACCATTGGTCAAAAAAAATAATTGCTTCGTTGGGCTATCAACCAATACTTCACATATTGAACACCTCTGGAATTTACAATTACTCTGAATACCAATATGATATGGTTCGATTAGGTATCGGCTTGTATGGTGTTGCTAATTCAGATGAAGAAAGTAAAAAGCTACTAAATGTTTCAAAACTTAAAAGCATTGTGCTTCAAATAAACGAAGTAGACAAAGGAGCAGCCGTAGGATACGGTAGAACATTTATTGCAGAAAAAGCAACTAAAACAGCTACGATTCCCATCGGATATGCAGACGGGATTAGAAGAAGTTATGGAAATGGAATTGGCAAAGTACATATAAAAGGAAAAAACTATCCAATTATTGGTTCGATTTGTATGGATATGTTGATGATTGATATAGGAAACGGCGCTATTTATGAAGGCGACGAAGTAGAACTATTCGGTGAAAATATTTCAATTCAAGAAATTGCACAAAGATGGAATACAATCCCTTATGAAGTAATGACGTCAATAGCACAACGTGTCAAAAGAATCTTTTACAAGGAGTAGGTTTGGAAAACATTTTTTATTTTGCTTTTTTTTGTTCATGCAATTATTTGCTTATCTTTGTTTTTATAAATTTTAAAAAATTGGACTTATGGGATTTATGTCAGAGTTTAAAGAGTTTGCGGTTAAAGGAAATGTGATGGATCTTGCAGTAGGTGTTATCATAGGAGGCGCATTCGGAAAGATCATCGATAGTGTGGTAAAAGATTTAATTATGCCACTTGTATCTGCAGTCATCGGCTCTCCTGATTTCACTAATATGTATGTTGTTTTGAAAGATCCAACATCTGGAATTACTCAGGGAATGGCACTTGCTGACGCACAAGCTGTTGAAAATGCAGTGATTTTTGCTTATGGAAACTTCATTACTGTTGCCATCAACTTTTTATTATTGGCATTTGCTGTCTTCTTATTGGTTAAATTCATTAATAAATTAAAAAGACAGGAAGAGGTAGCTCCTGCTCCTGAAGCTCCTGCTGGACCTACACAAGAGGAGTTGTTATCTGAAATCCGTGATTTACTAAAGAAGCAATAGCCCAACACTTTTTTTTTGGCTTAAAACATAAACACCCCTTTCAAGTTCGAAAGGGGTGTTCTTTTTGCCATGGTTCAACTCACAAAGTTTGAAGCTCTATCCTCAATTATTTAAAACAAACTAAAAGGCAAACCTTCATTGATTGCACAAGTTTATTTGGCAACCCCACAATTCGCTTTCCAGCAAAAAGAGAATCTACAAATGTCTTAAAAGACAAAAGCTGCTTTCTAAACAAATAGAAAGCAGCTTTTTATTATTTAAAAAACACTCATTACAATGTTTTTCTAACTTCCACTTCTTGGAAAGCCTCGATGATATCTAATTCTTTGATATCGTTATAATTCTTGATTTGGATACCACAATCATAGCCTTTAGAAACCTCTTTAACATCATCTTTAAAACGTTTCAAAGCAGTTAACTCTCCGGTATGAATCACAACACCTTCACGTATGATACGGATTCTAGAATTTCTAAAGATTTTTCCTTCAGTAACCATACATCCTGCAATTGTTCCGACTTTTGAAATCTTAAACAACTCACGGATTTCTGCTGCTCCAGTAATTTCTTCTTTCAATTCAGGTGAAAGCATTCCTTCCATTGCATCTTTAACGTCATCGATTGCATCATAAATAATAGAGTAGTTTCTGATATCGATTTCTTCTTTTTCTGCAATTGCTTTAGCTGTTGCCATTGGGCGAACGTTAAATCCGATAATAATTGCATCGGAAGCAGAGGCTAACAATACGTCAGATTCTGTAATCGCTCCCACTCCTTTATGTATAATATTAACTTGAATTTCTTCAGTTGACAATTTAGAGAAAGAGTCAGAAAGTGCTTCTACAGAACCATCAACGTCTCCTTTTAAGATGATGTTCAGTTCTTTAAAGTCACCTAGAGCAATACGTCTTCCGATTTCGGCTAGAGTAATATGACGCTGAGCACGAACTGATTGTTCACGAATTAATTGTGTACGCTTCGTAGCGATTTGTTTTGCTTCGCGTTCGTCATCAAAAACGTTGAATTTATCACCCGCCGTTGGCGCCCCATCCAATCCTAAAAGTGAAATTGGACGTGAAGGACCTGCCTCAGTAACAGGATTACCGCGTTCGTCAAACATGGCTTTAACCTTACCATGGTTCTTACCGGCCAACATATAATCTCCAATTTTCAAAGTTCCGCTCTGTACCAACACAGTTGTTACATATCCTCTACCTTTATCTAATGAAGCTTCAATAACTGTTCCTACTGCCATCTTTTTAGGATTGGCTTTCAACTCTAACATCTCGGCTTCAAGCAATACTTTTTCTAAAAGCTCTGGCATTCCTTGACCAAATTTTGCAGAAATATCTTGAGATTGGAAAGTTCCTCCCCATTCTTCAACCAAGTAATTCATAGCTGCAAGTTTTTCCTTAATTTTATCAGGATTTGCTGTTGGTTTATCTACTTTATTGATTGCAAAAATGATTGGTACTCCAGCTGCTTGAGCGTGTGAAATAGCTTCTTTTGTTTGTGGCATGATATCGTCGTCGGCTGCAACCACAATAATCACAATATCTGTTAGTTGGGTACCCCTTGCACGCATCGCTGTAAACGCCTCGTGACCAGGAGTATCTAAAAACGTGATTTTTTGTCCACTTTCTAAAGTCACTCCATAAGCACCGATATGCTGTGTAATTCCTCCTGATTCTCCAGCAATTACGTTCGCTTTACGCACATAATCCAACAATGAAGTTTTACCGTGATCCACGTGTCCCATTACTGTAACGATTGGTGCGCGATGAATCAAATCTTCTGGATTATCCACTTCTTCAACGATCGAGTCTTCAATATCTGCAGTCGTAAATTGTACTTCGTAACCAAATTCATCAGCTACGATTGTCAATGTTTCAGCATCTAAACGCTGATTCATCGTTACCATGATTCCCAACGACATACAAGTTCCAATTACTTGAGTAATTGGCACGTTCATCATCGTTGCGATCTCACCCACAGTTACAAACTCGGTAACTTTCAATACTTTGTTCGTTTCTTCTGCACGTGCTTCTTCTTCTTTCTTTCTATGAAGTTCACGCTTGTCTTTACGATATTTTGAAGCTTTTGATCTGTTTTGTCTTCCTTGTAAACGCTCTAAAGTTTCTTTAATTTGTCTTGAAACTTCTTCTTCTGTTGGCTCTACTTTAGCAACAGGCTGTTTTTTATTGAAATTTCTTCCACCGCCTCTTGCTCCGGCATTAGCACCACCTCTGGCACCACCTTGTTGACCACCAGTTCTGTTACCGCGATTTCCAGGCTGCTGTGTATTCTTTGCGTCTTGATTTCCTTGACCAGTAGTAGCAGGTCCATCGGTTTTTACAATACGTTTACGTCGGTTTCTATTAGATGAAGTTCCGTTTGCCGATTTGGCTGCGGGCTTTTTATCTTCTTTTTTCTTTTTAGGCTTGTTAAATTGAGACAAATCGATTGTCTGACCAGTAAAAGTTGTTCCAGACAGCTTTTGATATTGAGTTTCAATTTTTTGGGGTTCAGCTTGATCTGAATCAACTGTAGCATCAGTTTTAGCTTCTTCTTTTTTGACCTCCTTATCAGCTGTTTCTTTAGCCTTTTGTTTCTCCTCAGCAGCCGCTGATTCTACTTGCTGCTCTTTCGAAACATCATTAGCTGGTTTCTTTTCTGTTTCTTTCACCGGTTTCTTTTTGGATTCTACAGTCCTTTTTACCGGTTTCGGCTCCACCTTTTTAGGTGCTTCTTTAGCCGCTTCTTCAGGTGCTTCAACCGTATTCTTTACTTGTGTTTCTTCTTCTTTTGACACATTTGTATCCTTAGGATCTGTCAGAGTGTTATTAGTTTCAACAGCAGGTTTGTTAGTGGCATCTAAGTCAATTTTCCCAACGGTCTTAAGAGTAGGAACTTCCGCTTTGGCTTTAATGACTTGCTTTTTGGCGCGCTCCTCTTCATCTTTTCTCTTCTTTTCTTGTTCCTCGCGTTTTACTTTCTCTTCCTCTTCGCGCTTGCGTCTCTCTTCTTTTTCACGTTCTAAACGCAAAATTTCTTTTTCTTTTCTCTTTTCTTCGCTTACTTCAATTGATGCTTCCTTTTTCCCTTTATCGGCAGAGAACTGTTTGTTCAAAGCAGCGTGTTCTTCGCCCGAAATCTTTGCATTGGGAGAAGCTTCAATTTCAAAACCTTTGGTTTTTAAAAATTCCACAGCTCTGTCGAGAGAAATATTCAATTCCCTTAAAACTCTGTTTATTCTTATTACTCTTTTATCAGACATATGATCCTTTTACTAATATATATTGTGTGTCGTTGTGTTGTTTAACCTTGAATTTATTTTAAAAAAACAATACTCTTTTTTCTACTACTAATAACTTGTCAAATATAAACAAATTCTTAGTCATCGAACTCATCTCGCAAAATTCTTAACACCTCTTCTACTGTTTCGTTTTCCAAATCGGTTCTTCTCACAAGCTCATCAACTGTATGTTTCAACACACTTTTTGCTGTATCTAAACCAATTTTGATAAATTCGTCGATAACCCATTGATCGATTTCATCAGAGAATTCTTTTAATTCCACATCGTCTTCTTCCAACGTTTGTGCTCCGTCTCTAATCACATCAATCTCATAACCAGTCAACCAACCTGCAAGTTTAATATTTTGTCCGCCTTTTCCGATTGCTTTTGAAACCTCATCGACATCCAAATATACGTTTGCTTTTTTTGTTTCAGGATTAATTGAAACGTTGTTCACTTTTGCAGGACTCAAAGCTCGTTGAATGTATAATTCTGGATTATTTGTGTAATTGATTACGTCGATATTTTCGTTCCCTAACTCTCTTACAATTCCATGAATTCGAGAACCTTTAATTCCGACACAAGCTCCTACCGCGTCGATATTTTCATTATAGCTATCTACTGAAACTTTTGCTTTTTCACCAGGAATTCTTACTACTTTATGAATAGTAATAATTCCGTCTGCGATTTCAGGAATTTCTTGTTCAAACAAACGCTCAAGGAACAAATTAGATGTTCTACTCATAATGATTTGAGGTTTGTTTCCTTTCAATTCCACACTTTCTATAATACCTTTAACCGTTTCTCCCTTTTTAAAATAATCTGATGGGATTTGTTTCTCTTTAGGTAAAATGATTTCCTTATTATTTTCATCAATCAAAATTACAGCTTTTGGACGCACGTGGCTTACTTCGGCAGAATAAACTTCGTTTACCATATCTTTAAATTGTTTGTAAAGATTGGTACTGTCGTGCTCTTGAATTTTAGTAATAAGGTTTTGACGTAATGCTAAAATTGCACGACGTCCTAATTGAACCAATTTCACTTCTTCAGACACATCTTCACCTACTTCGAAATCGGGTTCTATTTTGCGGGCATCACTCAACGAGATTTCAGAGTTATCATCCTCAACCTCACCATCGTCTACCACTATTCGGTTTCTCCAAATTTCCATATCTCCTTTATCTGGATTGATAATAATAGAGAAATTGTCGTCTGAACCAAATTTTTTCTTCAATGCATTCCTAAAAACATCTTCCAAAATCGCCATTAAGGTGACTCTGTCTATATGTTTGTAATCTTTAAATTCGTAAAACGAATCAACTAATGCAATATTATCCATGAAATGTATTATTTTTAAAACGATATAACTACTACTGCTTTTTTGATACTAATGTACGGAACTTCTTTTGTTTTTACAACAGTTTCCTTCCCTTTTCCGATTTTTTTCGGTTCTCGTGTTTTCCATTCCAACACTATTTTCTCCTCATCGGCATTGGTTAGAGTTGCCTCTATTTTTTCTTCTTCAGTGGTAACTTCTAGATTTCTACCAATGTTTTTACGGTACTGTCTCGGAAATTTTAACGGTTCAGTAGCTCCTGCTGAAGCCACTTCCAATGAAAAATCCTGTTCTTCACGGTCTAGATTGTGCTCAATACTTCGACTCACATCTATACAATCCTTCAAACTCACCCCGTTATCACCGTCTATAATAACGGAAATCTTATAATCGGGCGAAATACTAAAATCAATCAGAAACAGCTCTGGATGCTGTGCCAGCCCTTGCTCTAACAGACTTTTTACTTTGTTGTTAAAATCCATATTCTGTATAAAAAGAGGGGACAAACAGTCCCCTCATTATTTAGTTCAACATTAAATAACTTTGCAAATATACAATTTTTATTTTAAATAGTATTATTTTTGGCAAATTATCAATTTAATATCTATATTTATAGTTTGAACAAAATAGTGAAATAACCACATAAATTTTTAAACAATGAAAAAAATCTTAGTCCCTACTGATTTTTCCGAACAAGCTTTTAATGCCTTGAAAGCTGCCGCAAGTATTGCAAGAAAATCTAATGCTGAAATCATCCTTTTACATATCATCGACTTGCCACAAGAAGCTATGGACAAAGTAAATCCTGGCTATGAAGTTCCAGAGATCATTTTCTTTAAAAACCATGCAGAAGCTCGTTTAACAGAGACTTCTTACTCACCAATACTACAAGGACTTACTGTTTCTCAGGTATTAAAATTAGGAAGAACTTTTAGCGTAGTTACTGAAGTTGCTAATTCAAACAATGTGGATCTTATTGTAATGGGGTCGCATGGAGCTAGTGGATTTAAAGAATTTTTTGTTGGTTCAAATACCGAAAAAGTAATCAGATCGTCTGAAATACCTGTTTTAGCAATAAAAGGCAATGATTCTGAAATAAAATTTGACAAAGTGGTTGTTGCTAATGATTTTACTGAAGACGTGAAAGAAAGTTTCCAAAAAATCATTAACTTTTTAAGAGCAAACGGCGGCACTCCACACTTTTTGTTGGTAAATACGCCCAACAACTTCAAATCCACACATGTGGCAGAGGAACTAGCACGTAATTTCTTAAATCAATTCGAGTTGGAGAACTATGATTTTTCAATCTACAACGACACAGATGTAGAAAAAGGTATTTTGAATTTTGCTGAACGAATCAATGCTGATTTAATTGCAATGGGTACACATGGAAGAAAAGGATTTGCGCGTTTCCTAAACGGAAGTGTAAGCGAAGATTTGATGAATCACTCCCCAAAATCAATTATTACTTTTAAATTATAACAAAAAAGAAGCCGTCTCAATATTGAGACGGCTTTTTCTATTACTTATCTTTATACTATTTTATTTTCTGCAACCAATTGCGCATAGAAACTTCCTCATTGATGATGTTTCTCAATTCTGAGATTGCTACGCGATCTTGTTTCATAGTATCGCGATGACGTATGGTTACGGTTTTATCTTCTAATGTTTGATGATCTACTGTGATACAAAACGGAGTTCCCAGCGCATCTTGGCGACGGTAACGACGTCCAACAGCATCTTTTTCATCATATGCTACATTGAAATCCCATTTTAACTCTTCAATAATTTCTCGTGCAACTTCTGGCAAACCATCTTTTTTAACAAGTGGCAAAACGGCAGCTTTTGTAGGTGCAAGAACTGAAGGTAATTTTAAAACCGTACGACTAGATCCATCTTCTAGCGTTTCTTCTTGTAACGCTTTCGAGAAAATAGCTAAGAACAATCGATCTAAACCAACCGATGTTTCAACTACGTAAGGCACATAGGATGAATTTGTTTCGTTATCGAAAAACTGTAACTTTTTACCAGAATGCTGTTCGTGAGCTTTCAAATCAAAATCAGTTCTTGAATGAATTCCTTCTAATTCTTTAAACCCAAATGGATAGTTAAACTCAATATCAGTTGCAGCATTAGCATAATGTGCTAATTTTTCATGATCGTGAAAACGATAATTTTCCGCTCCTAAACCTAAAGACAAATGCCAATTTAAACGATGTTCTTTCCAATAATGATAATAGTTCATTTCTTCGCCTGGCTTAACAAAGAATTGCATTTCCATCTGTTCAAATTCACGCATACGGAAAATGAATTGTCTTGCAACAATCTCATTTCTAAACGCCTTTCCGGTTTGTGCAATTCCAAAAGGAATCTTCATACGTCCCGTTTTTTGGACATTTAAGAAATTCACAAAAATCCCTTGAGCTGTTTCAGGTCGCAAATATAAATCCATTGCTGAATCTGCAGAAGCACCAAGTTTTGTACCAAACATTAAATTGAACTGACGTACATCGGTCCAGTTTTTTGAACCAGTATCAGGATCAGCTATTTCTAGTTCTTCGATCAAAGCCTTTACATCTGCTAAATCACCAGAATCTAAACCACGAGCCATACGTTCTAAGATTTCTTTTTTCTTAGCTAAATAGCCTACCACTCTAGGATTGGTTGCAACAAACTCTTCTTCATTAAAAGCATCTCCGAAACGCTTACTTGCTTTTTCAATCTCTTTCTGAGCTTTTTGCCAAAGTTTTTCACAATAATCTTCAATCAAGACGTCTGCTCTGTATCTTTTTTTAGAATCTTTATTATCAATTAACGGATCGTTGAAGGCATCGACGTGACCGGAAGCTTTCCAAGTAGTTGGATGCATAAAAATTGACGCATCAATTCCTACAATGTTATCGTGCATTTGCACCATTGCTTTCCACCAATACTCACGAATGTTGCGTTTAAGCTCCACTCCGTTCTGTGCATAATCATAAACTGCACTCAATCCATCATAAATTTCACTAGACGGAAATATGTATCCGTACTCCTTTGCATGTGAAATTACATTCTTAAAAATATCTTCTTGTTTTGCCATGATGCAAAAATACTAAAAATCTGCAAATCGTATCGCATTTACGAATTTATAAAAATTACGAGCTTCTTTTATTCAGTTTATTCTGAAAAAACATCAATAAACCTGTTCCGAAAGAAACAAAAAACGAAGTGACTACATCAAATTTTGCCAAAAAATATAAGGCAAGAAAAAGTAAGGTAAAACCACTAACAGAAAGTATTAAGTGCTTATAGATGGGCTTCATAATTAAAATGATTTAAAATTAGCACTATTGAAAATTAGAAATGCTATTGAAAACTCAAATATATTTAAAATCGCCATCAAACCAAACTAATCTATTTAAAAAAGCAGCTTGTTGATCTATTTTCAGATTACAACAAGCTCTATTCGAGAAGCTGTAGCAAATTTCATTGTTAAAAAGTCAAATAATGGAATCAGTATTTTATCGATGTTTAGTGTAAAATCACGCCTTCAAAAAAAACTTATCAACAAAGTGGTAAAAAGTGGTAAAAAGTGGATAAATTTATCTAATTTTGTTTTGTTAAATAGCTCAAATAAATAATTGATGCAAGCAATAGTAGGAACATATGAATGTAAAATCGACACCAAAGGAAGGGTGTTGGTACCTGCTGCATTGAAAAAACAGTTGACAGCTATTAGCGACGGATTTGTTCTAAAGCGCTCTGTATATGAGAAATGCATAGAACTTTGGCCTATGAGTGAATGGAATTTAATGATGTCTAAACTCAACGAACTCAATCGTTTTGATCGTAAAGCAGACCGCTTTATACGCAGGTTTATGGCAGGAGTTAAGATGGTAGAAATTGACGATGCAGGCCGATTGCAAATGAACAAAGATTTAATTGAATTTGCCGAAATTTCCAAAGAGGTGGTTTTTTCTTCAAAAATAAACCTAATTGAAATTTGGGATAAAGAATTGTACGAACAAATAGTAAACGAGGACGAAGTTGATTTTGGCGATTTAGCAGAAGAAGTCATGGGGTCGTCTATCAATAATTATGGAGCATAACGAATACCACAATCCGGTTTTATTAACCGAAACAGTTGATGGTCTTAACATAAAGTCCAACGGCGTTTATGTAGACGTAACTTTTGGTGGCGGCGGTCATTCAAAGGAAATCCTCCGCCGATTGGGACCAGACGGAAAGTTATTCGCTTTTGATCAAGACACAGACGCCTTGCAAAACGACTTAAAAGACGATCGTTTTCAATTGATTAATGCAAATTTTAGAGACATTAAACGTTTCTTACGTGTTTATGGTATTAAAGAAGTCGATGGCATTTTAGCAGATCTAGGAGTTTCGTCACATCAGTTTGACGTAGCAGAAAGAGGTTTTTCAACTCGCTTCGATGCCACTCTAGATATGCGAATGAATCAAAGCAGTGTGCTTTCGGCTTATGAAGTAGTCAACGAATATGAAGAGAGTGAATTGGCTCGCATCTTTTTTGATTATGGTGAATTAAAAACTGCCAGAGGAATGGCTGCAGCTATCGTAAACAGCCGCACAAATGCGCCCATAAAAAACACGGAACAACTAAAAGAAGTCTTGTCTAGATTTCTACCTCCACACAGGAGCAATAAAATTTTAGCACAAATTTATCAAGCAATCCGTATAGAAGTTAATCAAGAAATGGATGCCTTAAAAGAGTTTTTAGAACAATCTCTTACAATCCTGAAGCCTACGGGTCGATTGAGTGTTATTTCGTATCATTCATTAGAAGATCGTTTGGTAAAAAGATTTATGAAAAACGGCATGTTTGAAGGTGAACCCGAACGCGATTTTTTTGGGAGGTTCGAAGTTCCTTTTAAAACCATTGGAAAACATATTGTTCCAACCGAACAAGAAATTGAACAAAACAACAGAGCACGAAGTGCCAAATTAAGAATAGCAGAAAAAAAGTGATATGAGAATAAACAATATAATAAAAGCTAAATTTTTGGTCGAAGGGCAATCATTAAAAAATTGGCTTTTCATTATATATGTGGTTTTTTGGACTTTGGTCTTAATTGCCAACAACCATTTTTATGAAGAGAAAATGATGAAAGCAAAAGATTTGACAGAACAAATCAAAGAATTGCGTTCAGAATTTGTAGATAGAAGATCAGAGTTGATGCAACTACGTATGGAATCAAATGTTGCGCGACAAATGGAACCACTTGGCGTGGCACCCTCATCAGTGCCTCCTAAAAAAATTAAAGTGGTGATTGAAAAAGAGAAAAAATGGTATAAACTATGGGAGTAACAAAGAAAAATGAAAACAACCGAATTTATTTGGTGTTCTTTGGAATGCTTGCCATAGGCATGTTGATTTTTGCAAAATTAACAATCATCCAATTTAAAGAAGGAGAAGAATGGCGAAGCAGAGCAGACAGCTTAACCATCAGAGACGAAATCATCCCTGCCAATAGAGGAAATATCTACTCGGCAGACGGAAGTCTTTTGGCTACCTCTATCCCTAAATACAGTATTTATTTTGATCCTTATTCGCCATCTGATGAAAATTTCGAAAAGTACATCAAACCACTTTCGGATTCTTTGGCAAAGTTTATTCCAAATAAAACTACTGGTCAATATGAATCGTATTTTAGAAGAGCACGTTCCAACAAAAAAAGATATTTACACATCGCTACTCGTCTAAGTTATACACAATACATGAAATTAAAGTCTTTTCCGCTTTTTAACCTTGGAAAATACAAAGGCGGAATGATTGTAAACCAAGTTCATGTACGCGAATATCCTATGGGAGCCATCGCACACAGAACCATTGGTTATGAACGTATAAACGACGATAAAACAATTACCCGAAAAGGAATTGAAGGGGCATTTTCGAACTATTTAGTCGGTAAAGAAGGTAAAAGAAAAGTTCAAAAAATGTCGAAAAACCTTTGGAAACCCATTCATGATGATAATGAAATTGATCCAAAAGATGGTTTTGATGTGATTACAACTATAGACGTTTACATTCAAGATATTGCACATCACGCTCTGTTAAATTCTTTGGAATACTATGAAGCAGATCACGGAACGGTCGTTGTTATGGAAACCGGTTCAGGTCAAATCAAAGCAATTTCAAACTTAGGTAGAATTGGAGATGGCTCATATCATGAAACTGTGAATTATGCTATTTTGGAACGTCACGACCCAGGTTCTACTTTTAAGTTAGCGTCTTATCTTGCTCTTTTGGATGATAACAAGGCAGACACCTCAACAGTTTTTGACACACACGGTGGTATTGTACAGTTTTCCGGAAGACAAGTACGCGATTCAAACCGAAGAGGTTATGGAAAAATTTCTTTAGCTCGCGGTTTTGAAGTTTCGTCGAATACGGTGGTTACACAGGCGGTTCAACAAGCATACAAAGATAATCCAAAAGCGTTTACAGATAAAATGGCAACTTTTGGTTTCAACGATACTTTAGGCATAGACTTAATAGGCGAACCGGCATCCTATTTGCCTGTTCCTGGAGATAAAAACTGGAGTAAAATTGCACTTCCTTGGATGGCATACGGCTATGGAATTTTAGTTACTCCATTGCAAATGTTAACATTATATAATGCAGTAGCTAATAATGGAGAAATGGTTAAACCTCAATTTGTAAAAGAAATAAGAGAGGTTAATCAACCGATAAAGATCTTTGAAAAAGAAGTCTTGAATCCACAGATTGTGCGACCGGAAGTGATTAATAAAATGCAAGAAGTATTAAAAAATGTCATGATCAGTGGAACCGGAAAAAATTTATATTCAGAAGATTTTTCCATGGCCGGAAAAACTGGAACTGCACAAATGAATTACGGAAGAGCACAAGGAAGCATGTATTACGCCTCGTCTTTTGTAGGATATTTTCCTGCAGAAAACCCAAAATATTCTTGTATAGTTGTAATTCATCGTCCAACAAAACACAGCTATTATGGTGGAGATGTTGCTGGACCTGTTTTTAAACGAATAGCACAAAAAATTTTCACAGACGTGCCTTCAATGAGAGAAATCAAACATATTGAAACTCCTTTGGAGCAAGCCGTTCAAAGTTATAAGAATTATTATGCCGAAGTAAATAAAACAAACGATCTAATGCCTAACGTTGTTGGACTTTCTGCTATGGATGCAGTGGCGCTATTAGAAAATATAGGTTTGAAAGTCAAAACAACTGGTTGGGGAAAGGTCGCTAAACAATCAGTTGCTAGCGGTCAAAAAGTTTCAGATAATCAATTAATCGTTTTAGAATTGTCATAAACAGACTTCTAATAAGAAGATAAAACAAGATGAAAAAGTTAAAAGACATATTGTACCGAGTTTCTATCGACGCCGTTCGAGGCAATACCGATATAGATGTAACCGGACTTGCTTTTGATTCTCGAAAAGTTGAACCAGGAATGGTGTTTATCGCACAGAAAGGCACCCAATCCGATGGTCATCAATTTATAGGTCAAGCAATCGCTGCTGGTGCAAAGACCGTGATTTATGAAAACGAACCAATCGATTATGCAGAACATATTACCTATGTTCGAGTTGAAGATGCCGATGAAGCTTTAGCACAAATGGCTTCTAATTATTATGACAATCCTTCGGAAGAGCTCATATTAGTTGGTGTAACAGGAACGAACGGTAAAACAACTATCGCTACTTTATTATATCAACTTTTTACAAAAGCGGGTTTCAAAAGCGGTTTATTATCAACAGTTAAAATTGCTATTGGCGCAGATTTTTTCGCTGCAACTCATACAACTCCAGATTCATTAGCCATCAATAAATATTTGAGAACGATGGTGGATGCAGGCTGTAGTTATTGTTTTATGGAAGTAAGTTCTCATGGAATCGCTCAAAAAAGAACTTCCGCATTGCACTTCAAAGGAGGGGTTTTCACTAACTTGTCTCAAGATCATTTAGATTACCACAAAACCTTTGCAGAATACCGCAATGTAAAAAAAGCATTTTTCGATTCACTCCCAAAAACAGCTTTTGCCATCAGTAATGCAGATGATAAAAACGGAAATTTCATGTTGCAAAATACTGTGGCCAACAAAAAAACTTATAGCATTCAAAATGTTGCAGATGTACATGGAAAAGTACTAGAAAGTCAGTTAAACGGAATGCTATTGCAAATAAACCAACAGGAAGTTTGGGTACAACTAATTGGAAACTTTAATGCATCAAACTTGTTGGCAATTTATGCCACTGCAACCTCATTAGGTTTATCATCAGAAGAAGTTTTAGTTCACATCAGCACTTTAAAAAGTGTTTCTGGTCGTTTTCAATACATCGTTTCCAAAACCAACATCACAGCAATTGTTGATTATGCTCACACGCCAGATGCTTTAGAGAACGTTTTGAAAACCATTGCCGATATCCGAACTAGAAACGAGCAGTTGATTACTGTAGTAGGCTGCGGAGGTAATAGAGATAAAGATAAAAGACCACAAATGGGAAGAATTGCTACCAATGAAAGCGATACAGTTATTTTCACTTCTGATAATCCACGGAATGAAGATCCTTACGAAATCATTGAAGCAATGGAAAAAGGAGTTGAACCTCAAAATAGCAACCGCTTCCTTTCGATAAAAGATCGTCGTCAAGCAATTAAAACAGCTTGTAAATTGGCAAAAAGCGGCGATATTATTCTTATCGCAGGAAAAGGTCACGAAACCTATCAGGAAGTTAAAGGCGTGAAACACCACTTCAATGATATGGAAGAAGTTGTAGCGCATTTAGAACTGTTAGATAAATAACTTGAAACAAGAAAAGTATGTTATTTTACTTATTACAATATTTAGACAATGCCTTTGATTTTCCGGGAGCCGGATTATATCAATACATCACGTTTCGCTCAGGTATGGCGTTCATTCTGTCTTTGCTGATCTCGACACTTTTTGGAAAAAAAATCATCAATTACTTGCGTCGTCAACAAATTGGTGAAACAGTTCGAGAATTAGGATTAGAAGGGCAAAATGAGAAAGCAGGAACTCCAACAATGGGAGGTGTTATTATCATTCTCGCTACTTTGATTCCTGTGTTATTATTAGCAAAATTAGACAACATCTATGTCTTGGTTTTAATCCTGACTACAGTTTGGATGGGAATTATTGGATTTTTAGACGACTATATCAAAGTATTTAAAAAAGACAAAGAAGGTTTAAAAGGAAGGTTTAAAGTTGTAGGACAAATTGGTATAGGAATCATCGTAGGTGCAATATTTTATTTTCATCCAAATATAACCGTTAGAGATACGCCAAGTATTTTATTGGAAACAGGTGCTACAAGTAGATTTGACATCAAATCGACCGCAACGACAATTCCATTTTTTAAGGATAACGAGTTCGATTACGGTCAATTAATTTCTTGGATGGGCGAAGGTTATGAAAACTATATTTGGTTAGTTTTTATTCCAATTGTTATTTTCATTGTAACTGCAGTCTCCAACGGAGCAAATTTAACCGACGGAATCGACGGTTTAGCAGCTGGAACATCGGCAATAACAGTAGTTGCTCTAGGGATTTTTGCTTTTGTTTCAGGGAATTTCATTTTTGCAAACTACCTCAACATCATGTACATACCAAACTCTGGAGAAATGACGGTCTTCATAGCCGCCTTTGTCGGTGCTTTGGTCGGTTTTCTCTGGTACAACGCATATCCAGCTCAGGTTTTCATGGGCGATACCGGAAGTTTAACAATTGGTGGAATCATCGCTGTTTTGGCAATTGCCGTTAGAAAAGAAATGTTGATACCGGTTCTTTGTGGAGTATTTTTAGCTGAAAATCTTTCGGTGATTGTACAAGTGAGTTATTTTAAATACACAAAAAAGAAATATGGCGAAGGACGACGAATATTATTGATGTCACCTTTACATCATCACTTTCAGAAGAAGGGATATCACGAAAGTAAAATCGTAACCCGTTTTTGGATTGTGAGTATTTTCTTAGCAATATTTTGTGTGGTATCATTAAAGCTGAGATAAAATGCGATTAGTGATTTTAGGAGCAGGAGAAAGCGGCGTAGGAACGGCACTCTTGGGGAAACAAAAAGGATATGAGGTTTTTGTTTCTGATTACGGAAACATTAGCCCAAAGTATCAAGAAGTTCTTTTAAAAAACGAAATAGAATGGGAGCAGCAACAGCATACCGAATCATTGATTCTGAATGCAGATGTGGTTGTTAAAAGTCCTGGAATTTCCGACAAAGTTCCGATCATCAAAAAACTTATCAACAAAGGAGTGAAAGTGATCTCGGAAATAGAATTTGCTTTTCCATTTGCAGAAAATAAAAGCATTGCCATAACGGGAAGTAACGGAAAAACAACTACCGCCTTATTGACCTTTCACCTACTTAAAAATGGTGATAAACAAGTAGGATTGGCTGGAAACATTGGAGATAGCTTCGCAAAACAATTAGTTGATTCACCCGATAAATTATACGTGTTGGAGTTGAGCAGTTTTCAATTAGACGGAAATATTGATTATCGTCCGCACATTGCAGTCATAACCAACATTAGTCCCGATCATTTAGATCGATACGATTATCAATACGAAAAATACGTGGCGTCCAAATTCAGAATCACAATGAATCAAACAGCAGAAGATTATCTGATTTACGACGCAGACGACGAAACAATAAATAAATGGTTGGAGAATCATCCAACAAAAGCAATATTAATTCCTTTTTCATTGACTAAAACATTCGATAAAAAAGGAGCATATTTAAAAGAAAAAAACATAGTAGCAATGATTAACGACGAGCAAATTGAAATTCCAGTAGACGAACTTTCAATCAAAGGTAAACACAATGTAAAAAATGCAATGGCAGCCACTTTAGTAGCACAGATACAACGCATTCGCAAACAAACAATTCGCGAAAGCCTAAATAATTTTCAAAACGAAGAACATCGTTTAGAAAAAGTAGCCAAAGTGAATAAAGTGATGTACATCAACGATTCAAAAGCAACCAATGTTAATGCTGCCTATTATGCTCTAGACAGTGTAAACTGCCCAACGATTTGGATTGTTGGAGGCGAAGACAAAGGAAATGACTATGATGCATTATTGAGTTTAGTTAATGAAAAAGTTAAAGCTATAATTTGTTTAGGAATTGATAATAGAAAAATCAAAGAGACCTTTGAACCTATTGTAGACGAGATGATAGAGACAACCTCTATGGCAGAAGCAGTTCAGATTGCTTCTCAATTAGCAGAAGCAGGCGACACTGTATTGTTGGCACCTGCTTGTGCAAGTTTTGATTTGTTTAAAAATTATGAAGATCGAGGAAAACAGTTCAAAGAAGCTGTAGCTAATTTATAAAAAATGAGGAAGTTATTATCCCAATTTCAAGGAGATAAAGCTATTTGGGCCTTTGTTATTTTACTGGCCCTGTTCTCGTTTATGCCTGTTTTTAGCGCAAGTACAAACTTGGTTCACGTGGTTGGAACAGGGTCGATTGTAGGTTTGTTATTCAAACATTTCCTACATATCTCCGTGGGAATACTCATCATTTTTATGGTACATCGCATTCCCTACGAACGATTGAAATATTTGGCTCCATTGGCATGGGCACCTGTATCATTATTGTTGTTTTTTACAGCAGCACAAGGAATGACAATCGGAGGAGCTGATGCAAGCCGATGGATCAAAGTTCCACTGGTTAATATTTCTTTTCAACCCTCTTCATTGGGCTGGATTGCATTAATAGCATATGTCTCTTGGTTTTTATGGAGATTCTCTGACGAGAAATACAAGTTCGGATGGTCGTTATTATGGCTTGGAATACCTATTGGTTTTGTGGTAGTCCCAATTATTTTTTCAAACTTATCCACAGCAATGCTTATTTTGTCAACTCTTGCCTTGCTACTTTTCATAGGAAAATATCCTTGGAAGTATATGGCAAAAATCATTGCGATAGTGTCATTAGCAGTAATATTTGCTATTGGATTTTTCAAAGCATTCCCAGATACAGCACCTTCTCGCTATACAACTTGGGAAGCACGTTTTGCACGTTTTGGATCAGACGCTGAAGATATAGATCGCTATCAGATAGACAATGCTAAAATTGCCATTGCACAAGGACAAATGTTCGGCGTTGGCCCCGGAAAAAGTGTACAGAAGAACTTTTTGCCACAATCATCATCAGATTTTATCTATGCTATCATTGTAGAAGAATTTGGATTTATTGGTGGTGTTGCAATATTAGGCTTGTATATTTTATTGCTCTTTCGCTTTTTGGTTGTCAGCAATAAAACGACAAATCTATTTGGAAAATACTTAGCATTTGGACTTGGATTTTCTATTATATTTCAAGCATTCATCAATATGGGTGTGGCGGTAGAAATATTTCCAACAACGGGTCAGCCGCTACCTTTGGTAAGTTCCGGAGGTACATCAATTTGGATGACCTGTGTTTCGTTAGGCATTATTCTAAGTATATCACGAAAGGAAGAACAAGTAAAACAACAATTAGCCGAAAGAGAACGCAAACAAGAAGAGTTTAAAAAATTATTAGAAGAACAAGAACTTGAAACAGACAGTGAATCAGAGGAAAAAAACCCTATGCATGCTGTTTTTAACAAATAAACTATGAAAGCAAATCCAAAATTTATCATTAGTGGTGGTGGCACGGGCGGACACATTTATCCAGCAATTGCCATAGCTAACGAAATTAAAGCACAGATTCCTGCTGCTGAAATTTTGTTTGTAGGAGCTAAAGATAAAATGGAGATGCAGAAAGTTCCTTCCGCAGGTTATAAGATTGAAGGCTTGTGGATTTCAGGTATTCAACGAAAAATTACGTTTGATAATGCCTTATTTCCTATCAAGTTTTTATCTAGTTTGATGAAGTCAAAAAAAATAATTAAGAATTTTAAGCCCGATGTGGTAATAGGAACTGGTGGATTTGCGAGTGGTGCGGTTGTAAAAGTGGCACAGCAAATGAATATTCCAACGGTTATACAAGAACAAAATTCGTATCCGGGTATCACCAATAAAATGTTATCAAGCAAAGCAAACGCTATTTGTGTGGCGTATGACGGATTAAACGTCTATTTTAAATCAAACAAAATCATTAAAACGGGAAATCCTGTGCGTCAAGATTTGTTAGAAATTGAAAGCAAATCTAATGAAGCCCGACAGTTTTACGGAATTCAATCCGATAAAAAAACAGTAGTGATTTTAGGAGGCAGTTTAGGTGCGAGAAGAATCAATCAACTAATCGAAAAAGAGTTGTCATTTTTTAAAGAACAAAATGTTCAAGTAATCTGGCAATGTGGCAAGTTTTATATAGACGAATACAAGAAATATCATAACAACAAAGACATTTTCGTTTTCGATTTCATAGAGCGTATGGATTTGTTATTTGCTGCTGCAGATGTAATAGTTTCACGTGCTGGAGCTTCGTCGGTATCAGAATTGGCAATTGTAGGTAAACCGGTTATTTTTATCCCCTCGCCTAACGTAGCAGAGGATCATCAAACTAAAAATGCCAAAAGTGTTACCGATAAAAATGCAGCCGTTTTGTTGAAAGAAACCGATTTAGACAGTCAGTTTCAAGAGCAAATGTTACGCTTGCTAACAAACGATCAGGTTGCCGAAGCATTGTCAAAAAACATTAAAACGTTAGCATTACCAAATGCTACAAAAGACATAGTAAAAGAAATTTTGAAATTGGTTAAGTAATATTAACAAATAAAAATCAAGCCATTAGGTAAATGAACAGTTATAAAAACATATTTTTTCTTGGCATCGGCGGCATTGGAATGAGTGCTTTAGCTCGCTATTTTAAACGTATCGGTAAAAATGTAGCTGGTTACGATAAAACATCTACGCAGTTAACACACGAATTAGAAGCCGATGGAATTGCTATTCATTATACCGACGATATTGAAAACATCACAGCCGAATTTCAGAACGCTGCAAACACACTTGTTGTTTATACACCAGCCGTTCCTAAAGATCATGCCGAGTTAAACCACTTTATTTCCCAAGGGTTTATCATAAAAAAACGAGCTGAAGTTTTAGGTTTGATTACTCAAAACACCTTTTCTCTAGCAGTAGCAGGCACACACGGAAAAACAACAACATCGAGTATGCTGGCTCATATACTGGTAAATGCGCAAGCCCCAGTTACAGGTTTTTTAGGTGGCGTTGTTGAAGGCTACAACAATAATTTAATTGGCAATGGAACCGAAGCAACGGTAGTTGAAGCCGATGAATTTGATCGTTCGTTTTTACACTTGCATCCAAATATTGCTTGCGTGATTTCTGATGATGCTGACCATTTAGATATTTACAGAACCAATGACGCCATTAAATCGTCATTTGCAGAATTTGCCTCAAAAATCAACAACCCTGATCATTTATTCATTACTCAAGGAATAAAAAACATCAATGGAACAGAGGTTTCTGTAAACGGTTCTGCCGTGATTAATGCCTATAATTTACGTTTCGAAAATGGTAAGCGCGTTTTTGATTTGGATTTTAAAGGCGAAAAAATAAAGAACATTAGCCTATTAATGCCGGGAATTCACAACGTTTTAAACGCTACTTTGGCATTTTCAATGGCAAAAGCCTACGGATTGAGCAATGAACAAATCAAAGCGGGCTTAGATAATTTTAAAGGAATTCGAAGAAGATTTTCTTATAAAATCAATACTGAAAATCTAGTACTGATCGATGACTATGCACATCACCCAACAGAGATTTTAGCAGTGAGTCAGGCAGTACATGAAATGTACCCAAACAAGAAGGTTACAGCTGTATTCCAACCGCATTTATTCTCTCGGACCAGAGACTTTATGAGCGAATTCGCCGAGAGTTTATCAACATTTGAAAACTTAATTCTCTTGGAAGTCTATCCAGCTCGGGAGTTACCGATTAAAGGAATAAATTCAGAGGTGTTGATAAGTAAGGTAAAATCACCTTCTAAAATTTTGCTGCAAAAAGAAGAATTAGTATCTTTTTTATCGCAAAATACACCCGAAGTTCTTGTAATTATTGGCGCCGGAGATATAGGTGAAATGGTTGATGAAATTAAACATGAATTAGAAAATAAAACGCTATAAAATGATTAAAAAAATCAAATGGTTTGACTTATGTTTGGTAGGAGTACTTGCTCTTATGGGGTCGCTGTTGGTTTTTGCTAATCAGCGAAGTGCAGTACGAAACATTGAAAAAATCGACGTAAAATTATTAAGTAGCAACAATCATTTTATCACACAAGAGATGGTTGAGCGACTGATAATCGGTCAATTTCCAGACAGTCTAACATCATCTAGAAAAGAAATTGATTTAATGCTGATTGAAAATCAACTTAATCAACATCCAATGATTGCAAATTCGGAAGTTTTTCTAAGTGTAGACGGAATTTTGTCAGCAGAGGTATCGCAAAAAACAGCAATCGCCCGAGTAATCAATCAGAATGATTCATTTTACATTGATAGTGAAGGAAATGAGATGCCACTCTCGGAACATTACAGCGCACACGTTCCATTGATTAGTGGTACACTGAAAGAAGAAAACAAAAAGAGTTTCATCGAATTGTTGAATAAAATTTATACTGACGAGTTCTATAAAACAACTTTGACTGGTATTAAAATCAATCCAGATCAATCGTTGGTATTCACCGTTCGAGATTATAATTATCTAGTGGAATTTGGTTTTCTGAAAGAGATCGAACGCAAGATGGATAATTACAAAGCTTTTGTACATTATTCGAAAAACGATACCATTGTAAAAGAATATAAAAACATTAATTTAAGATTTACTGAACAAGTAGTTTGCACGAAATAAAAAGATATGGATAAAGGAAACATTGCTGTAGGGCTAGACATTGGAACAACAAAAATTGTTGCAATGGTTGGAAAGCGAAATGAATACGGAAAGTTGGAAATTCTGGGAATTGGTAATGCAAAAAGCTCAGGGGTAAAACGCGGTGTGGTACACAATATTGCACAAACCATTCAATCGATTCAACACGCTGTATCACAAGCATCTCTTGAGTCGGGGTGTAAAATCACCGATGTTGTCTTAGGAATTGCGGGTCAACACATTCGCAGTATTCATCATCAAGAATACATTACCAGAGACAATCCCGATTCTATGATTTCCGAATTGGACATTGAAAAATTAATCGCACAGGTACAAAAATTAAACATGTTGCCTGGCGAAGAAATTATACACGTATTACCACAAGAATTTAAAGTAGACGAAGAAGACGGAATCAAAGAACCTATCGGAATATACGGCAGAAGATTAGAGGCAAGTTTCCACGTTGTTGTTGGCCAATCTGCATCTATTCGTAATGCTGGTCGATGTGTGAAAGACGCAGGTTTAGAACTTTCTGGACTTACTCTAGAACCATTGGCATCGGCAGATTCGGTCTTGAGTCAAGAAGAAAAAGAAGCTGGAGTAGCGTTGATTGATATAGGTGGAGGAACTACAGATTTAGCCATTTTTAAAGACGGAATTATTCGTCATACAGCCGTGATTCCTTTTGGTGGAAACGTGATCACGGAAGACATTAAAGAAGGTTGTTCTATTATTGAAAAACAAGCAGAACAACTAAAAGTTCGTTTTGGTTCTGCCTGGCCAGGAGAAAACAAAGAAAATGAAATTGTTTCTATTCCAGGCTTAAGAGGACAAGAACCTAAAGAGATTTCACTAAAAAATCTTTCAAAAATCATTCATGCAAGAGTGGTTGAAATTATTGAAATGGTTTTCTCTGAAATAAAAGCTTATGGTTACGATAATCCACGTAAAAAATTGATTGCCGGAATTGTTCTAACTGGTGGTGGTTCTGAGTTAAAGCATATTAAACAGTTGGTAGAATACATCACAGGAATTACAACAAGAATTGGTTTCCCAAATGAACATATTTCAGGTGAATCTGCCAAATTGGTTTCACGTCCATTGTTTGCAACCGCTGTTGGTTTAATGATGGAAAGCGATGTAAACAACTTACGCAGTAGACTTTATGTTCAAGAACAAGTGAGCAATAATAATTTACAGACCGAAGTTGGGTCGAACCAATCTGAAACGCAACCTGAAAGTAAACCTTTCCAAATGCACCCGATTACGTCGCAAGTTCATGAAGAAAGTGAAGACAATGAAACAAAGTCAAAAGTTGATGTTGAAAAAGGAGGAACTTCGGGCTATATAGAAAACAGATTCCTCGACAAGTTTATAAGAAAATTTAAAGAATTTATTGATAAAGCAGAATAGAAAATAATATCGCAAAGCATATGGATCAGACATTTGAAAACTTAGCATTCTCTCCAGATTTGCCAAAAAACAAATCGAATGTAATTAAAGTAATTGGAGTTGGTGGTGGTGGTAGTAATGCCGTAAACCACATGTATAATCAAGGAATAAAAGGAGTAGATTTTGTAGTGTGTAATACAGATGCACAAGCCCTTGACAACAGCCCTGTTCCGATTAAAATACAATTAGGTGTAACCTTAACTGAAGGTTTAGGAGCTGGTGCCAACCCTGAAGTTGGACAACAATCGGCATTAGAAAGCATTGAAGAAATAGAGCAATTTTTAGACAGCAACACAAAAATGGTTTTCATTACTGCAGGTATGGGTGGTGGAACTGGAACTGGTGCTGCACCAGTAATTGCTCAATTGGCAAAAGAACGCGATATTTTAACTGTTGGCATTGTAACAATTCCTTTCCAATTCGAAGGAAAAGTACGTCAAGAGCAAGCATTAAAAGGTGTAGAAAACCTAAGAAAAAATGTCGATTCGCTTATCGTAATAAACAACAATAAATTACGTGAAGTATATGGAAACTTAGGTTTCAAAGCGGGCTTCTCTAAAGCAGATGAAGTTTTAGCTACTGCTTCTCGTGGGATTGCAGAAGTAATTACACATCACTATATTCAAAATATTGACTTAAAAGACGCCAAAACAGTATTGTCTAATTCGGGCACTGCAATCATGGGGTCTGCAGAAGCTTCGGGCGAAAACAGAGCTAAAGAAGCCATTGTAAATGCTTTAGATTCTCCATTGCTGAACGATAATAAAATTACAGGTGCCAAAAACGTACTCTTGTTGATCGTTTCTGGACAGAATGAAATTACATTGGATGAAATTGGAGAAATCAACGATCACATTCAAGCAGAAGCAGGTCACAATGCAAACATTATCATGGGTGTGGGTGAAGATGCGAATTTGGGCGACGAGATTTCTGTTACTATCATTGCAACTGGTTTCAATCCAGAGCAACAAAAGATGATTGTAAATGCTGTTGATGAAAACAAAAATAAGATTATTCATCATTTAGGCGAAGATCAAAAAGCGACCGCTGATTTATCAGAAAATAACGGAGGTGGCTTTTCTACTGCGCCAACTCCACAACAGCCTTTAAGCAATCCAATGAACGTATCTCAACCAAGAATTGTTTACAACTTAGACAACGATACGGAAGATACATCGGGAAACGAAGTTGAAAAAAAAACAATAGTTTCAATTGAGGCTGAACAAAAACCTGTAGCTCCAGTTGAAACAGCTCAACCAACAACTCATACGCCAGAGAACACTGTAACGCATGTTACTAAGACTAAAGATATACGCGATATTCAGGTTCACGAGCCAGAGTTTGTCATCATTAAGCCAAAACAGCTTATTGAGGAGTTGCAGCCAGTTATGAAACAACAATTTACCTTTGATCTACATGAGCAAGAAACAGCTAATGAGATAGAAAGCCAATGGGAAGTTGAAGAACAAAAAACAGAAGAATCACCTGTACAAGAAGAAGTTATTCGTTATAATTTGAATGATTATATGGAGGTTGAAGAACAACTTATAGCTTCAAAAGAACCTGAGCAAGTGCCTTCTATTCAAGACGACGAAGCTTTGGATTTCACGATTCGCACAGAGAAACGTGTTCCAGAAACTCCTCGATTGGTTCAAGACGAGCTATCGCCAACCGAAAACTCAATTAATGACATTTTACGTAGTCGCGCTGAAGAACGCAAACGTAAAATGAAAGAGTTTAATCATAAATTTAATGTTTCCAATACTGAAATTCATGATTTAGAAAAAGAGCCAGCTTATAAGAGAATGGGTGTTGATTTAACCCAAACTCCAGAAAACAATCTGTCAAGAACATCGCTATCATCAGACAGAAACAACGAAGTGCAGCTGCGCTCCAACAATTCATTTTTGCATGATAATGTGGATTAATTTCTACGATCAGATTTATATTTACCAAACCTCGGAATTGCTTTGTAATTTCGAGGTTTTTTTATAACTTCGCTTCATTAAACTTACACACTATGAGTCTGCAAACAGCCATCACAACCGCAATGAAAGAGGCAATGAAAGCCAAAGACCAAATAGCTTTAGAATCTTTACGTGCCATTAAATCAGAATTACTATTACTCCAAACTTCAGGCACAAATACCGAAATAACAGAGGCAGAAGAAATCAAATTACTACAAAAATTAGTGAAGCAACGAAAAGATGCTGCTGCAATTTTTAGCGAACAAAACAGACTTGATCTTGCAGAACCCGAGTTAGCTCAGGCAGCAATTATTGAACAGTTTTTACCAGAACAGCTTTCTGAAAATGAAATAGAAACCATCATTAAAGAGATTATTTCAAATGGAGGTTTTGTTGGAATGCAAGCAATGGGACAGGTGATGGGATTAGCAAACACTGAACTTGCAGGACGTGCTGATGTAAAAACCATCTCTGCAATTGTAAAAAAACTTCTAACAGCATAAAAAACGGCTCCATAGTTCAATGGATAGAATTTCAGATTCCGGTTCTGAAGATTTGGGTTCGAATCCCGATGGAGTCACTATTTAAGAACGCTTGTCTTTTTTAACAGCCTTTTTTTAATTTATTACACCCTAAAAAATTAATCAAGGACTAAAAATATCTGAATTAAGGATGATGATTGAAACTATACTTATTTTATCATTCGAAAATAAGTACTCAAAATTGCACTCAATTAATATCATCAGCTTTTAAATTGAAGAAATAAAAAACCGGAGTAACACCCCGGTTTCATTATTAGTTTATTTTATTTAGTCGATAATGTTCGGCTAAAGCACCTTCAATCAGATTTCCTTCGGTATCCAATTGGATTAAGGCGTTTTCGGCAACTACTAATTGTACATTGAACGACTCTTCATCTTCTAAGATGATGGTATTACCAGTTTCGTCCCAAACAATTTTACCACTATTTTCTACAATAAGATCTTTATTTAGATACTCTGCTGTATAGACAAAAGTACCTTCTTCAGTTAAAGTAATAGTAGTTTTTATGGCTTCACAATCTGCGCAAGGCAATAGTCCTTCATAGGTTCCAAGCCAATCAAGTGAATTTTGGGAAGTGTGTTCCGTGTCTACAATTCCATCGTTTTCTAATACCAAGTTTTCTTCAACTTCATCGGGTTTCGTATCTGTTGATTTATTGTTACAAGAGACAAAGGTCATTCCCAATGCGATACCTACTACTAAAATTAGTTTTTTCATTTTCTTCTGATTTAGTTTATTAATGAATAATATATCAATTTGAGTGCCAAAGTAAAAAAACCATCATCACAACGATTAAATCGATACAAAAAAGCATTATCAACACAAATATCAACACAAATTACACAAATTGATTACGAATTACACAATAAACAACTCTAATTTTAAGCAAAAAAAATCCTGTAGCTCTCACTACAGGATTCAATTATTTCCTACTTATTAAAAATTAACCTGGGTAACCTTCTAAATTAGAAATTTGGTCTAGGTATGGTTCAATTGGAGACCAATCTTCTACATCTAAACCTCTCAAGTCTAAAGTTGCACCACCTTCAGCAGCAGCACCAGGAGTTGTATCTAACAAAGCACCTTGTGACATTAATTGGCCTAAAACAGTAATATCTGTAACTCCAGTTGAGCGCATATTGATACGATACAAATTAGTAAAGTTTGCAATGGTAGCCATACCAGCATCTCCAAAAGGTACAGATCTTAAGATGATTTCTTTAAGACCAGTATTTCCTGCAAGCGGACTGATATCGGTGATTCCTGTTGTAGTATTCGCATTAAAATACGTTAAAGTAGTGTAAGCAGAAATTGGAGTTAAATCAGTAACGCCAGTATCATTCATTCGCAAATAATCCATTTTTTGCAAACCTCCTATTGGCTGTAAATCTGTTACTTTTGTTTCTCCAAAATGCAAATAGGTTAGGTTAAGAGCATATTCTAAACCAGTTAAATCAGAGATTTCTCTAATATCTCCATTTGGCGTAACATCTTTACTACCATCGATATTAAGTTCTACTAATTCCAAAATATTTTCTTCTGTAATTGGATCATTAGCCTCTAAACCTAAAAGGTTCTTAACCACTAATTCTAATCGAGCATCGTTAAAATGAACTTCTTTTGGTTGTTCTTCTTCCTCTTCTTCTTCCTCCTCTTCTTCTTGGTCATCATCTTCATCATCTTTGTCAATTTCATTCACAATAATATTGTCATCGCTTGAACAAGATGTAGTAACAAACAACATTAAAAAAGAGATCATCACTAAGTTTAATAGATTTTTTTTCATGTCTAAAATTTAATTATTAATTTCGATAATTGTATTTATAAAGTATTGGTTTAGTATTATCATTTAAGGCTTCACTAAGGGTGAAATAGTTGTGGTTTGCATCAAACGAAACTGCTTCTCCTTGTGGCTCTCCTATGTAAGGTGCCTTTACAGGTGTTTCAGCTAATGCTTGCCATAATGCTTGCCCCTGCGAGCGTTGCCAATAAAATATGTCTTGTCTGTTTTTTATTATAATTTTACTTCCGTCTAACGATACCGTCCCTGCAGATGCATCTTTGAAAGCAAAGAGACCCACTTTATACATTGTATTGGTTGTTTCGGTTGTATAAGGAAATGGCAAAACATATAAAGTAGACCTAAAATCTCTTTTGGTAACTACATATATATCTTGTGTAACTGGATCTACTAGTAAGGATTCTGCATCGTGGCTTCCATCTGGATATCTCAAATCGATTCTCGAGAAATCTTCTGGAGTCCAAGTGACACTTTTTCCATAGTGCTCCGATTGATATTCTGGTTCTTTAAATTTATAGATCGTATAATTAACTCTACTTTCTTTATTATCACCAAGATCAGCAACATATAAATATGGCTCTTGGGTTTTGGAATCCAGGGCAATCTCCATGTCTTCCCAATCAATATTAGCAGATCCCATTATAGTGTATCTACTCATGATCTCACCTGTCTGGCTGTCGATTAAAAAAAGTGTATTAGCATGTCCTGAGTCGTTATGAGCCCAAATCATGTTTTCATTTTTTACAGATACTGCCAATCCAGAAGTTTCACTTATATCCACTGTTCCTTTTTCTGAAGGAAGCGGATCGAAATCTTCTGTAACTGTCATACCAAAAGTTTGATAATCTGTGGTAAAAACCTGATGTTGTTCCCAATCATAAGGCGTTTTGGTTGTGATTGCATCGTTATCTGAATTTTCGCAACCTAAAAGAGCAATAGCTCCAATCAATAATATAACCCAGTGTCTGTGCTTCATACAAATGTTTTAATAAAAGGAGCTTTTGAGAGAAAAAGCTCCTTTTCATACTAATTCAAATTAATTACTTCCAAAAGCTCCAAAAAACTCTTGTGGTGCTGGCGGTGTAAAAGTCAATTTACCGTCCAAAGTTGTATAAGTAGCATTTACGAAATCAAAATCAGTTTTTCCACCTTTCAATGCTGGTGAACCAGCTTTCAAACGGAAATCTGCTCCACTTGGTATAGGTTCGATATTCAATCTTAAAGGATCAGTTGAAATACTTGAATTCCCGCTGAAAGTGAAAGTTGAAGGATCGAAATTAACAAACATAGGATCATTCTCTTTTGGAGCACCTGCTACATCTGTCAATGGTTTTGGTGTACGAGGATCATTACCAATCAAACCTACAGATGAAGTAGAAGTCGATGGATAGAATTCGTCTACAATTGTCTGAACAGCACCATAATAATAGTTATGTCCATAGTTTATTTTAGCAACATTCGGCTCGTCTTCACCAGCTACTAATCTCAATCCGAATCTACAGTTCACGATAAGGTTGTTGTGAACATCACCAAATCCGTTTGATTCGTAGTTCAATGAACCACCTCTACCTGGCTCTGCTCTTCTATAACCTGAGTTTAAGAATGTATTGTTGTAGAAGTTAGTGTGTGCATTTCCTCTTGTACCAGGACCTGTATCAGCCGTTTTTAGACCATTGGTTGCTCCGTTGAAAAACAAGTTATAAGCAAAGTCACCATTAACTCCAGCTTTGATATTGAAAGTATCTCCACCTGTTCCACCAATAACTTGAAATTTGTTATGAGTAGCTAAAGTTTTACCACCATTGATACGGATTCCGTCGTCTGGAGTGAAAGACAAAGTTGAATGTTGAAGTACAAAAATTCCATCTTGACGTGCACCGTCTTCTCTTACGAAATAAATACCATAACTTGCATCACCAGCACTCAATTCACCACCACCACCTGTTGCTGGTTGTGCCATTGCATTTTCTTGACGACAAGTTCCACCTGGATGGATAATATCAGTATATCTGATTACTAAATCTCCTGTAGTTATTGTTCCAATAACACCACCCCAAAGACCTCCAATTCCAGAGTTTTTAGGTGAGTTAATTAAAGCGTTTGATGCAGTCAAAGTTACACGAGCATCTTCTTCTCCTAAAATATATAAAGAACCAAATACTTCCAAAAACCAAGCTTCACCAGCAGAACCTTCTTGGAATTCTAAAGTTACACCTTTTGGAATAGTAACCGACGCTCCTTCTGGTACAAATAAATCTCCAGTTACCTTATAAAGTTCATTTTCTTCAAACTCTAATTTAGTCATATCCCCAGAGATGCCAGTTTCTGGCCCTGGATTAGTACCTGGATTGTCATCATCATTCCCATTATTATTCCCGTTTGCAGGAATTGGGTCATCACTTGTACATGATATAGTCACAAACGAAAAAGTAAGTGCCAACATCAAAAACAGTTTAAAATAGTTTCTCATTTTGATTTAAATTAAATTAATTATAGTTTAGTTTTTAAAAATTGTAACGTGCTCCTAATCTGAATGAAGTCCCAAAAATGTCTTTTCTAACATAAGCTACATTATGAGGATCCGTTTGATGTGGATAAGGATCTTCAGGATATGCCAACGGTTTTTTCACATATAGTTGATAAGGCGTGTTGAGGATATTGTTCACTTTTGCAAAAACCACAAAATGATGTCCTAAGCCTTTCTCGATTGAAAAATCTAATTGAGTCATTGGTTTCATATAATGATCTGCACCTTCGTAAGGAGACACAAATGCGATACGTTCTCCGGTGTAGTTCATTACTATTTGTGCGTCTAGTTTATTGTTTAAATCTTTGTACAATAAGCTCAGGTTTCCAACGTGATCTGATTGTCCTTGCAACGGTCTTGTCTGACTTACAAGTGAACGTGTTTGGTCTTGGTTGATTACGATTTTATCTGTTGTAATTCTTGAATGCGTGTAATTATAATTCAGACGTATTCCGAATTTGTTGAAGTATTTTGTATAATCCACCTCAATTCCGAAGTTGGTAGCGTCGTCAAAGTTTTGTGGTAAGATTCTATTGGTCACCGGACGCTCGTCTGTTCCTTGAACTTGCGGGAAACCGTATTCAATTGGGTCAACAATCTTCTTGTAAAAAACACCTACCAAAAACTGATCAATTGAACTTGGGAAATGTTCGTATCTCAAATCCATACTGTGTCCATAAGAAGGTCTTAGATCAGAGTTTCCACGTTCGCTGTAAAAAGAATCTCCTCCCCCATTACTTCTCACCGTAGGAACAATTTCATAGAATCCTGGGCGACTAATCGCTTTAAAATAAGAACCCTTTAAATAACTTTGATCGTTAAGTGCATATTTGAAACCTGCTGACGGAAACAAGTCTGTATATTGTTGTTTTTTAGCTATTTCAACATCATTTGAAGAAGCCGCTAAAGCACTAATTTCATAATTCTGAACCGTATTTTCCATACGAACCCCTGCGTGGAATTCTAATCTTCCAACGCGCCATTTAGAATTAAAGTAAGCTGCAATGATTTGCTCTTCGGCATCGTAAACCAAGTTACTTCCGTCTCCACTTCCCAATGGATTGGCCATACCAATAAAGTCTACTTCTCCAAAATTGTTCCAGTCTTCTCCTCTAAATTGACCGAAAATTTGTGCGTAATTATAATAGTTGTAATAATTGTCTCTTACTTTACTTCTGGCTACCCCTCCAAATTGGAATTGCGTATCTTCATTCACAATATTCGGGTTGAACTTAAAATTTAAGTATAAAGAAACATCTGTATCCGTGTTACGTTCCCAAGCTCTTGAGTTTCTTGTACCTTGGAAATAAACAATTTCGTTGGTTACTTCATCTGTATCCACATTGTACTGACCAGCTCTTGAAAACACACCATCATCTGGCAAATCGTTTTTAGCTACTGAGTAAACCGCATTCCAATCCATATCGAAATAGTTAAACAAGCGATGTGTTCCACCTAAATCGGCTGTTGTAATGTCTTGAAAAATATTACTAAAACGTGTAATCGGATATACTGCGTAGTTATTGTCGATCACAAAAGTCTCTCTTCTTTTTTGATTTCTTACACGGAATTCATTCAGCATATATTTACCAAAATAAAGATCCAAACTTTGGTTTTCACTTAATTTATAATCTAATTTTCCGTGGAAAGCGATGCGTTGAAATTGAGAGCTTGTTTCTCTTTCAATCAATTCACTCATGATTAATGGATTTCCTTCATGGTGATTAACAGCGGGATCATAAAAATAATTGGTCACCGGACGGTAAGAATTTTGAAAACTTCCACCTAACATTACCCCTAATTTTTGATTAAAATAACGGTTACCTAAACTAAGGTTGGCAAGCACGTCTGGCATCGGAGTTTTTCTCTCATCAATCATATTTTCCACTGGAAAATCTGCTGGCACAGCTCTATAATCAGGTCCAAATAATTCGCTTGGTGACTTTTTATTTAATTTTGAACGATCATAAGTATCAAAACCTCTATCAAAGTTCATATTATTAACACCCATTTGCACATCTGCTTCGATAAATTTACGAACCGGAGCGTCTTTCATTGCCATATTAATTGTTCCACCAATTGCATCGGCTTCCATATCAGCTGTCAATGATTTATAAACATCTAAGCGTTCAAGAAAAACAGCTGGAAAAATATCAAGAGGAACGTATCTATTCTCATTATCGGGCGAAGGAATTTTAATTCCATTCACCAAAGTGTTATTATATCTTTTATCCATCCCGCGGATTACAGCATATTGCGGATCTCCACTAGAACTGCGCTCGATAGAAAGTCCCGATACGCGCTGAATAACATTGGCAACCGTAATATCTGGAGACAATTGAATTTGCTTTGCAGAAATAATGTTTAAAACGTTAGAAGATTCGCGCTCTAAACGTCTTGCACCCGCATCAGTTCCTTTAGTACTTGACACAATTAAAACTGTAGAAAGCAATTCGCTGCTGTATTCTAAAACAAAGTTTTTAGTTATTGTTTTGGAAAAATCTTCATTTGTAAAAGTCAACTCTTCGCTTATTGGCTGGAAACCGGAATAATAAACATCAATAGTATAAGTGCCTATCTCCTTTATTTTAATAGTATAAGAACCATCAAGACCTGTAGCTACTTGATATTCGGTTCCTGAACTCATGTTTTTAAGTGTAATTTCAGCACCAATAGCCAATTCGTTATCTGCATCTGAAACAACGCCCTGTAGTGTAACTTCATCTGTTTCTAATGGTGTAAAAGAAAAAGCATCAAACGATAAAAAACCAACAAATACTAATAAAAGTAATTTCAATCTAAACATCATCTTCGTATTAAATTATGTTGGCACAAAGATATTTTTCATAATACCCAAAGAGGTTTGGTTTGTGTTAACGAATCACGATAAAAAGATTAACCAAAAGCTATTTATTGTTAGTTTAATGTATCGAAATAGTTGTTGCCTCTTTTTTTGATAACATTTGATTAACAAATGCGTTCTTCTATCGTGATGGTGACAGTAAAAAACAAATTAACAAATCACCTCTACAAGACAGACTATTTAAGGAGTATATTAAAAAGCCAACAATATCAATCTGTATTCAATTATTTTTTATTATCTTTGCATAGAATTTATAAACAGGCGTCTGCCTCTGCCTTTTCTGAAATAGTTAAAACATTTTCTTTTCTCTTTCTCAGTTTTGCTTTTTCAGTTGCCGTAATTATTAACAAAACAATTTAGTAGTATGAACATTTTTATTGGCAACTTAAACTTCCAAACAACAGAAGAGCAATTAGAAGATTTATTCACTCCTTTTGGAGAATTAACTTCGATTAAAATTATTACAGACAAATTCTCTGGACGTTCTAGAGGTTTTGGTTTTATTGAAATGCCTAACTCTGCCGAAGCAGAAAAAGCGATTGAGAACTTAAACGGTCAAGTATTTAACGACCGTAATATTGTGGTTAACGAAGCAAAACCAAGAGAAGAAAACAATTCTTACAGATCACCACGCTATTAATATCAAATTTGTTAAAGCTTGTGCTTTATATTCAATTTGAAATAGAGTACAAGCTTAACAATTACTTGTTTTAAAATCAAGTAGAAAACGCCTTTACTTGGCGACCAACTTATTTATGAATTTCAAAGAATTAAACCTTATTCTACCTATTTTAAATGCGGTAGATCAAGCAGGTTATACATCGCCAACCGAAATACAATCACAAGCAATTCCATTTATTTTAAAAGGACAAGATGTGATTGGTTGCGCACAAACAGGAACCGGAAAAACAGCCTCATTCGCTATTCCGATTTTACAATTATTACAAGAAAACACTGTACCAAATCAAAGAATTCGTTCGTTAATACTGACCCCAACTCGCGAATTGGCTATTCAGATTGATGAAAATTTTGAAATGTACAGCAAATATTTAAAATTAAAACACCTAGCCATTTTTGGAGGTGTTCCTCAGCAAAAACAAGCAACAGCATTAAAAAGAGGAGTTGATGTACTAATCGCAACTCCAGGTAGATTGCTGGATTTTATCAATCAAGGAATTTTAAATCTAAACCAAATCGAGATATTAGTTCTAGATGAAGCAGATCGAATGCTAGATATGGGATTTGTGAATGATGTGAAAAAGATTTTAAAGAAAGTACCTTCTAAAAGGCAAACTTTGTTTTTCTCTGCCACTATGCCTCCAGATATTAGAAAATTCGCTCAAAGCATTCTAAACAATCCTAAGGAAATCAATGTAACACCCGTGTCTTCGACAGCACAAACCGTTGAACAATCGGTCTATTTTGTTGAAAAGAACGAGAAATTAACTTTATTGATTGATCTTTTAAACGAACATTCTCATCAACGTACTTTAATTTTCACACGAACAAAATACGGTGCTGATAAATTGGTAAAAAAAATAGCCAAAACAGGAATTAAGGCAGCTGCAATTCACGGAAATAAATCTCAAAATGCACGACAATCAGCCTTAGATGCATTTAAAAACAACCGCATTAGTGTCTTAATCGCAACAGACATTGCTGCTAGAGGTATTGACATTAACGAATTGCCTCTTGTGATCAATTACGAATTACCTGATGTAGCCGAAACATATGTTCACAGAATTGGACGAACCGGACGAGCAGGCGCCAATGGTATTGCATTTTCTTTCTGTGCGAATGACGAAAGAAAAAACCTAAAAAACATTCAAAAACTTACAGGTGTTAAGATGAAAGAAATTACACCAGACATAGAAACTTTAAAAATTTAAATAAATATGGCAGACTCTTTTTCAAAAAAAGAAAATAGTAAGAAAAAAGCAAAAAAACTACAGGATAAAAACCTTCGAAGAGAAGAAAGAAAAACAAACAACAACAAAGGCAAAAGTCTTGAGGATCAAATTGTTTATGTAGACATTAATGGCAACTTCACTTCAGTTCCTCCTCATCTTCAAAATAGAAAAGAAGACCTAGAAAAAGCCGAAAAAGAAAGAGCTCAAGAAGTAATTGACGTTGACGCACTTTACACCGGAACGGTAACTTATCTAAGCGACAAAGGTTATGGTTTTATCACCGAAGATAATAGCGGAGAAAACGTGTTTTTCCATCACGGCCAACTCAATCAGCCTATCAATAAACACGATAAAGTCAGCTACAAAAAAGAATCTTCTTTTAAAGGAGTTCGAGCAACAAGCATCGACAAAAAGTAAATCCAAACTTCCTGATGTATTATATTATGATTTCCAACAGCCTTAGACATTGAGTTATTCTTCATAAAATTCTCTAATCATTCCAGAGCAATTTCCACACACAAACTTTGCGTAATTGAAGCATACTCAATCTCTTGGATTTCATAACTACAATAAATTGCAATAAAACATCATCCAGAAGCTACAATGTAGCTAAACAACTGTTGATAATTCAGTTATAACTGGTACTTCAAAAATAATTTTTAAAATACACTTTCTAAGATAGTTGAATTTAAAAATGCGAGAGCTGTTTGACTTAGAATTAAAGTATGTTTTCACTCAACACGCATCATAATTCAATCGAGGAAAGTCAAACATACTCCCGATTTAAATTAATTATATCTTAGAAAATAGATTTCTCTATATAATAGTTGCTGGAATTATTTAGTTGAATGTAAGAACCAAAAAACGTATCTTTGTTTTAAATAAAAAATGATTATGCAAATTGTTAATGGTTTTTCAAAACTTTCCAAAGCACAAAAAATAAATTGGTTAGTAACGCAGTATTTCCAAGGCGATTTATCCGTGGTTTCGCTTTTAAAATCTTACTGGAATACCGATGCTCAATTACAAAAGTTGCACGATGAATTCATTGAAAACACGGTTACAAATTTTTATTTACCACTAGGTGTTGCTCCAAATTTTATCATCAATAATAAAACGTATGCGATTCCGATGGTTATCGAAGAAAGTTCTGTGGTGGCAGCCGCTTCAAATGCAGCCAAATTCTGGGCAAAACGCGGTGGTTTTAAAGCGACAGTTCTATCAACTGAAAAAATTGGAAATGTCCATTTTACTTTCAAAGGTTCTAAAGAAAAATTAGTCACATTTATTGATAAACTACAACCCATTTTTAGAAATCGAACAGCCGAAATCACTCGAAATATGGAGAAAAGAGGCGGTGGAATTTTGAAAATCGATTTGGTAGATAAAACAACTGAATTAAAAGATTATTACCAACTACACGCCACTTTTGACACGCGAGACAGTATGGGAGCAAATTTTATTAACTCATGTCTAGAAGAGTTTGCTACTGTATTGCGCGAAGAGATTTTCAAACATCAAGACTTCTCAACTTCAGAACAAGAGTCTTTGGAAATCATCATGTCTATTTTAAGTAATTATGTTCCTAATTGTTTAGTTAGAGCAGCAGTTACTTGTAAAGTAGACGATTTGAAATCGGCAGAAATAAAAAATCCAATTGAATTTGCAGAGAAGTTTGTACAAGCTGTTCGCATTGCAGAAATTGAGACATATAGAGCTGTGACGCACAACAAAGGAATCATGAACGGAGTGGATGCAGTGGTTATGGCAACAGGAAATGATTTTCGTGCAATTGAGGCAGGCGTACATGCATTTGCTGCTAAAGACGGAACGTACACTTCGCTATCTCATGCCGAAATTAAAGATGACCAATTCCACTTTTGGGTAGATTTGCCTTTAGCCTTAGGAACTGTTGGTGGATTGACGAATTTACATCCAATGGTGAAGTTTGCCTTGGAATTATTAGGAAAGCCGAATGCCAACGAATTGATGGAAATTATTGCTGTTGCAGGATTAGCACAAAATTTTGCGGCTATTAAATCATTGACCACTACAGGAATTCAACAAGGACACATGAAAATGCACTTAATGAATATCTTGAATCAACTTGAAGCGAACGAAGCTGAACGATTGGCAGTGGAAACACATTTTAATGAACGCACAGTTTCTCATCGCTCGGTAGTCGATTTTGTAGAAAACTTGAGAAAACAATCATGATGAGCTATTACAGCAACGGTAAACTCATTATCCTAGGGGAATATTATGTTTTAGAAGGTGCAAAAGCCTTTGCCTTGCCTACAAAGTTTGGGCAAAGTTTAGAGGTTTCTCCAATTCAATCTGCAGTTCTTTTATGGAAAAGTTTCAATGCAGATGGCATAGTTTGGTACGATGATGAAATAGCTATTTCTGATATTTTAGCTAATAATCAATGTTCAGAGAATAAAATTCGCAATACTTTAATTGCTATTTTACATCAGGCTAATCAAATGAATCCAGCTATTTTAACAAATGGCTTTTCGATAGAAACAAAACTAACTTTCCCTCGAAATTGGGGTCTAGGAACATCTTCAACCTTAATCAACAACATTGCTCAATGGTTCGAAATTGATGCCTTTGAATTACTGAATCGCTCGTTCGGAGGTAGTGGTTACGACATAGCTTGTGCACAAAACAACCTACCAATAACCTATCAGATAAAAGACAAGCACCCCATTGTGAATCAGGTTTCTTTTAATCCAAACTTCAAGGACCAGCTCTTTTTTGTCTATTTGAATCAAAAAATGGATAGTAAAAAGGCAATCGCTAATTTCAAAAATAAAAAGCAATATCTTACTACCGAAATCAATGACGTTTCTGCATTGACTGATGAATTATTACAAGTAGAAGAAATAGACACGTTCATCGCTCTTTTTAAACGATATGAACGAGATCTAAGCAAAGTTTTACAAACACCTACAATCCAAGAACAGTTCTTTTCTGATTTTGATGGATTGGTCAAAAGTTTAGGAGGTTGGGGAGGCGATTTTGTATTGGTAGCCAGCAAAGAAAACCCATCAAATTACTTTAAACAGAAAGGGTTTAATACGATTTTGACTTATGAGGAAATGATTTTATAGCTTTATAAATCTCTAAACATTATTACATTGCCTTATTCCATAAAAAAAGCACCCGTTTAAAGGGTGCTTTTCATTTTAATATGTTTTGTTATTTTCTAACCACTTTCACGTATTGTGAAGCTTTTTCGGTTGCTATTTTCACCATATAGGTTCCTGCAGACAATCCCGTCATGTCGATTCTTACATCTTTGGCATCAAATTCCTGACTTAGAACTCGCTGTCCAGAGATAGAGTAAACTTCAACTTGAACAATTGCTTCCACATAACTGATGTTTAACACATCTTGT